>FUFK010060896.1_pt1 | contig 33467 bp, 60 predicted proteins | sample 1021851 | NCBI WGS metagenome assembly FUFK01 (sample SAMEA51879418, study PRJEB19060) | metagenome | reverse complement strand
TTTACCCCTGACAGGGAATACTCCTTGTCCTGTTCTAAGATAACTGGGTATGTTTGCCTCGAATTTCATAGTTATTTAATTATTCGTGATGACCCCTTTTCGCCTATTGGCTGTAGTTTGTGTTGTGTGTCCTTTGAATAATATGTATTTCCTATTATAAGGACGGATATCAATTTTGTCAAGTATTATTTTCAGATAATTTAGACTGCGACACTATAGACATAGACAAAATTGAACGTGGGGTGTATAATGTTCATAGGAACCCCCCAGGGAGCCTATACATATATCCTAGGCATATATTTACAAGTGGGTATATAGGGTATTCCCAGGAATATTGTCGGAATATCTAGCCCTGAAATATAGCCCCGAGTGTAGTTAACATGAACTTTGGGGATTTTCTGGCTTCCGTATATATAGTATATAGGACTACCCCCCTGGCACACGCATAGGGTGTACCCAGAAAAAATTTGTGTAGTACCTATGGGAAAATCTGAGGGTTGCGNAGCAACACCTTATTGANCTTTAGAGCCTTTAGTCCTTTCTTGGGGGTTGTAGGGGGTGAAACCCCATGCCAAAAATTTAAAAAATTTATTATTGAAAGTAGTTGACACCCAGAAACATCAAGGGGATCTCTGGTTTTTGTACCCAGAAATCCCCCTGTTAATTACTTCAATATTATTTGAAGTTACTTACGTACTTGTGAAAATCNCCNGTNGTAACATCAAATTCTTGATTNTTAATTACTGGAAAAAATCTCAGCTTAGCCTTAGTTTTGGATTTCATATATTCTTTGAAATTTGGCTCTTCAAATTTCTGTAAAATATACAAATGNAAATCCAATANACCCTTCTGNGCAATCGGTGAGTTATTTTTAGAAAGTAAATCAATAAACTTCTCNGCTGAAGTTTTAATTTGGTTTACCTCATTTAATAACCTCTGATCTGGNTTTCCACCTTTTCCCTGCTCAGCTTTTGCAACATTAGTCAAATGATGAGTAGTTCCTAAGATGCCCTTTTCCAAATCGTTAACCTTTGCTAGTGATTTATAAAGGTTTGATTCTACAGCATTAGCTACATTTTCTGAAGCAATTTTTTTTGGTAAAAAATATTGTTTCACAAATTCAATAACGCCTCGATCACCTCTGAAAGTACAATAATAGTCTTTGCCCTTCTCGGATTTCATAAAAAAGTTTTCAAATAAACCTTCTTTGAAAACCCTTTCGCTTTCAACGTCATTTTTTCCTACTGAAAAAACTTTCTTAAAAATCCTGAATTCAACAGGATCAGTTTCTTCATTTAGGAAGTCACCATTTTTGTAAACATCCTCATTGCAAATCATGAACATTACAAGCGGTGAAACATCAGTTAAAACTCTATATTCATAGAGATTATACTTCTGAATGTCCGCCAAGTTTTGACCCATAGCAGGAATTAAAACTTGATTTGTAAATTTGCCATAATCTTTCGCAATCAGTGTCTTTCGATCATCACCAGAAAAAAATATTTTTCTTGCTGATATATCGTTCTCACCTTTATCAAAATAATTCGAAAAATCTAATTTTCCATTCTCGAACATTTTGAAAGTATTACGAGCAATATATAACATTTTACCATTATTGCTTTTTTCATTACTTGCAACACTTTTAACCATGTCCCAAGTTTCACTTTGTAGATCTACTTTTTTTGGATCTACTTTTTTATCATTTAGTTTCATTTTTTGCCCTTTCTGTTAATTGGTTAATAAATAAAACTATATTCAGTATTTATATAATTATGTCCACAATGTGTCAAACATATAGCAATAATAAGTTTTTATTTATTTTTTAGCTATGCAATTTTTAAAAAAACAATAGATCCATTTCATATATGCATTATGCAATTTTTGCATACCTACAGCTTAATGAGAACAAAACAAGAACTCTTCCACGTGTGAAAATGTTCCACAAATGTTCTACAACCTACACGTGAAAAAAAATGGGGTAATTTGATTAAGACATAGTGAATAAAAAACTCTGTGGGAGAACTGGTGGTATTTTGATTAAGACATAGCGAAGAAAAACTCTCCGCTATATCTCTAGTTATGAACTATTGATCGAGGTTAAAATTAATAATTAGTTATGTCATGTGACCTCGCTTTCGTTTATTATTAACTAACATTAGGGAGTATCAAAGTCCTCCAATATTGCCATGATTGCATTACGTTTGGAACAATCTGGATCATTATCGAAAGACCATGAACTTTTTTTCAACATGCGAATAACTGGTTCAAGTTCCTTCAAATCCTCTGCTAACATCTTGTTGGATTGAGTAAGTTGAACTTTATCCACGATTGAATTAGTAACATCTTTGATGGGTTTTGGATCGGGTAGTCCGATGAAATACACACCAAGTGTTTGATCGTTTTGGCTCATATATTCTCCATTAATTAATTGATTGTGTATTTATAACATTTGTAATAGGTGGTGTCAAACGGGCTGATGCGTTGGCATCTTGTAATGTATGTACATACGATACTCGAAGTTCTAATCCAACGCATAGGTTTCGGACAACTTTAGCTTTCATTAATAATACTCACTAAAATCTAGCAGTAGGTGTTTTTTGGTTGCAACTACCTACCCCCTGCTCAAGTGGTTAAGCTATACTGATCTTGCCCGACTTGAACGTGTACATTTACATTTGTATAACATTACGTAGGTTATGTCAAAGCGTTTGACAATATTTATTTATTATTGTAATTTATTTTCATAATCAATTAGTAGAAAGGATAGCTAATATGTACTTAATATATACTTTAATTATGGGCATACCTTTTATGATGATTGTGATATTGCCCCTAGTTAAACTCTTAACTGGCTAAAAGTTAGAACCCTCTGTCATTCATTTGACAGGGGGTTTTTTATTTGGTATCAATAGGTAATAATTAATTAATTACAGGAGAACAATTATGAAGAAAAAAGATATTATATCTAAGGTTCTCGAGACTGCCAAAAAACTTACTGAGGCTGATGGCATACCTTTAGATATATGTGATGACTTTCGTAAGTGTATCGCAATGATACAGGAAATTAATTCCATTGAGTTCATTACAATTAAGAAAGAGTTCAAACTCATACCAGAAGATTTTGCTGATAAGAAGATCACTGGCTATGATAATAACGATCAACATGTAGGGGGCAACTAATGGATGAAGCCTTACAAGGTATCATCGAAAACGTACAAGATGATGACCCACATAATACTTACATGTTTATAAATAGAAAAAGAAATCTTCAAGTTTATGTTGATGCTGANGGTTGNAATGAGGCACGTGATAAATTTGATACTTGTCAATTCGAGAATCCCAATGATTGGGAGATCTATTTGAAAGTAAAAGAGAGATCAAACTAAAGGAGATAATATGCGTAAAGCATTGATATTGTTTACTTTTTTAATCATGACAGCTTGTTCTAATAAACAAGTTTTGGTCGGTAAAAAGTGTATGCAAGAGAACGATGGTGAGTTTATTAAGACAACCAAATCTTATATCTGGTTCGTAGATAAATCTCATGATTGGTCAGATGACATTAGTAAATCTAATTGTTTATGATCTGATCATTTGACATCAGTTAAATAATCTGATACTAATTAGGGGCAATCAGCGAGAGTTGGTTGCCCTTTTTTGTTTGCATACGACTTTGTATACTCTCTGAGGAACTATGGCGACAGCACAATCAAGGGGGGTAGTGAGTCAGTCTAATAAGTAGGTGGTGTGCACCATTCAATCCTCACCACTACCCCGAAAATTAATCAATGGAGATAATATGTTAATAGTAGTAAAAGAAAATAAACCAGATCAGGTTATCCTTCATCAGAATGAGATACATACATTCGTGGATAAAGAGATCGTTAAGTATAAGGCACAAAGAGGCATCGCATGTTTCTATAAAGTGCCTAAGAAGTTAGAGATAGTTGGTGAGAAAAGAGTCATGAGATTTGATACACGTGATAGAAAGTTTCATGTCGATGGCACAACTGGTAAAAGACTTTATAAGAAAGGTAAGAANAGAACNACAACACCAGAGAATAATATGTTGGTCACAGATGTGGAAGTTACTAGTGGTTATAANTTTAGAAATGTACCNTTAAACTCTAGATTNAAATATCTACTGATAGGTAAGAAGGTATATAAATTTAGATACCTAGACACNCATGACGTGTATGAGGTNACCTTTCCAAAGTATACTAATAAACTAATTACTAATCTTATTAGTAAAAAATTCGAAGACTTCGAACAGAAGTGATTTGACTTCACCTTAAAATTCTGATACAACATAGTTGGGTGTTATGGAGTTGTTCTCATTTGCGAGACATCACTTAAATGTGGTTATAAATAGAAGATATATCTTATCCATAATACCCAATAATTAAATCAACAACAACGGAGGATAAATATGTCTACATTAATAGACAGATTACAAAATAATCACTCTGACATGTATAATAGAGCAACAACTAATGTTGAGTTGCGTAGTATTGAACACGTTAGTGATGATTTATTTAAACTAAACAAACCTACGTATGCTGTACTAGACATGGATAATAATCGTGCAATACATTTGCATGGTTCTAATTATCAGCTTGTACCTTATACTAGAATACTTAATGGTTTATCTGAGTCACTAGATGAGTATGATATTACATTAGATAATACATCAATACAATTCGATGTACACCCAGATCTAAACTATCTTAGATTGAGAATATTATTCGATGATGGTAGTAAGTTTAGTCCACATGCGATGACAACTAATGCGAATGATAAACTAAAGTTTGGTATCGAGGTTGTATCTAGTTATGATGCATCTATCGTATATCAGATCAGAGCAATGTTCCTAAGATTGATATGCCAGAATGGTATGAAATCATTTGAGAGCATAGGCGAAACGGTTAAAAAGCATACTACACACTTTGATGTAAATGATTCTTTTCTGAAATTACAACATCTTGGCACTACATTCGAGAAGATGCAGGATAAGTTCGAGGTATACAATAGCCTATCACTATCAAGTGGTGAGGTAGATAGTATATTTAAGAAGTTCTCTAATGGTTCTGATAATAAATATAATTTATTAAAGAATGTTTTAGAGACAGATATAAATAAATCTACTTTGTATGATGTGTATAATGCCCTAACTAATTATAGTTCTCACAACAAAAGAGCAATTAGAATTGGTAAGAAGGGTAGCGAGGATTACAGAATAGATAACAGCACAATGGATGCCGTCAAGAGTAACGAGGCAAGAGACTCGGAGATCGAGAGATATGTATCCAGTGATCACTTTATATTCTTCTATCACAAAGCCCTAAGTAATCTTGGTAGAAACGTATCATGACATTCTATCATGGTTTAGGTATGTTTATATTTAATATGGTTGCCCTACTAGTTGGGGCAATCATCTCTTATATTATTATAAACAGAGTAGAGAAATATAAAAAGCGAAAAGAATTATTAAAACATATAACAGGAAAGAAGAATAGGGAAGAGTAGCCTTACTATATACTAACCCCCCCTGCATTGACAGGTAATCATATCATATTTTTAGTTTAAATTCAATGCGACACATTGACTTTTTGTAGGCAATATGGTATACAATCATTATGGAAAAAGCAATTACAGAACCAAAAACAAGAACACCAGAAGAGAAGATACTTATAGCAATCATACAACAGACAATGGAGGATGCATTCGAGTTAAGTGTATCAACTAATCTTACTATGGCTGAGATACAGCAATCACGAAACTGGTTTCATACAAAAGCATGTTCTATTATCTGTGATCATCTCGGCACAACCAGAGATCATTTATTAAAATTATATAATAAATTATCTGATAAGTATAAGACTGGGCAGATAGATAAAGAACAATTAAGATTTGCAATAAGAAGATTGGAGTTAAAGTTATGAGAAAGATATTACAAAAAATAAATATATGGTCATTGTATTACCGAACAGAGATTGTTTGGTTTATCGTTGGCTTTATTGTGGGAGTTATATTAATATGACAGATAAGTGTACGGGTTGGGCAATAGTCACAACAACAGAAAGACCAGATGGCACTTGGTATACAGAAACTATCACAGATGTAGATAAACAAACAGCATCTTATGTTGATGATTTTTTAACCGAGTATTATAAAGATAAGGAGAAAAGTAAACATCATGAAGATTAAAGATATAGAAAAAAAGATAGGCACATTATCTAACCCAAGTAAGATGCCCTCGTATGCGTGGGGTATATCTGCAAAGCATTGTAATATTGGTAGTAAGTTAGCAAAGATAAAAGGTACTATCTGTAATAAATGCTATGCACTCAAAGGTCATTATGCTTTTAAAAATGTATTTGATGCACACGAGATAAGACGTAAGGCTATAGAGATGCCAGAGTGGGTAGATTATATGGCAAGACTACTGACCTTAAAATACAAAAACCTAGATAAATNAAGGCTTTATCACAGATGGTTTGACTCTGGAGATTTGCAATCTTTCTCACATCTCATGAAAATATTTGAAGTATGTGAACTTACACCACATATTAAATACTGGTTAGCTACAAGAGAGTACAAGTTAATAGATAAAATAAAAGAAGAAGATGTACCAGACAATCTATGTCTGCGTGTATCTGCAATCAAAGTAGATAGTCCACCACCTAAGTTCTGGAAGTGGACATCTGGTGTACACAAGAACAAGAGACACAGAGGTAGGGAATGCCCCGCTTACAAGCAAGATGGCGAGTGTGGTAGTTGTCGTGCCTGTTGGAGTCGTAAAGTCAAACAAGTAAGTTACAAGGAGCATTGATATGGAAATAAATAATGAGTTGCTACATAGCGATGATAATGGTATAGTTATGGTTGTAAGATTTAATAATGAAAAGGGGAATGAATGAAACCAGCTAGTCAGAAAATAAGAAATAAAATAATGGAACAATGTCCATGGGCTAAAGGACACAAGATAGAACAGATAGAAAGTCCTGTTGATGAGGTGGAGATATATGCTGTTAGAAGAAAAGATGGGGACAACACATACTTCTTGAAATACGAGACATACCTAGATACTTGTTTCTCTTCAAGTTATTGGCGATTAGATGACTTTAGATCTTCATGCCATTACATGAGTAAAATTCCTGATAGTGTTATCAGAGCAATGAACAAGGATAATGGTGGTGGCTATCTAACACGAAGACAGATATTAGATCAACTGCTAGAAGTTAAAGCAGGATCTAAAAGTGCACTAACCAAACTTATGAAAACTTTGAATTGGGAAGATGAGAACGAAAGCAAATATAGAATATCATCTGGGATAGCAGAGAATAGATTAGGTAGAAAGTTATCTGATATATGAGATTAGTATTAATAATATTTTTTTTGTGCCTAGTTTCTTGCACCGCCAATAAAAATAATATAAATCCTTGGACATCGATAGTAAAACAAATCTTAACAAATGGAGTAAGCAGATGATATTAGATGATAAATATATAACAAAAGATATGTTAGTTAAAAATACATATGAGGGTAATTACTATGCCAAAAAAAATGCTGTTATGTATGATCTACAGAATGGTAAACAGAATGTAGTTTGTTTCTGTGATAATATATACACAGCGCAGGGTATAGTAGAGGGATTAAATATGTTAGATAAACTAGAAGCAGATGGAGTGGAGTTAAAGAAATGAATGATGTAATAGATTATATGATAAGTAGAAATAGATCAGTAGCTTACGAGAAGAGCAAGATAAAACCAATGCGTGATGATCTCATGGTACAGCAACAGGTAGATAGTAGGTGGCAACACATGGTAGCTGTTATATGCTTGAACCAGACTAATCGTAAGATAGTTAAGAAGATACTACCAAAATTTTTCAGGAGGTTTCCTGATGAACATTCTCTATTACGTGCAGACGTAGAGACTATTGCAGACATGCTAAAAGATCTTGGATTAAAATATGTGAGATCAAGAAGATTGATAAGAATGTCAGAGGATTACTTGACATGGGATGGCAAAGATGCTAAACAATTATTTGGTATCGGTAAATATGGTAGTGATAGTTACGAGATATTCTACAAGAATAACATACCAGATAATGTACAAGATAAGGAACTCAAAAGATATATAAGGGAGGAACTATAATGGCAAAGGTTAGAGTTTATCATGCTGTCAATGTAGATGACAAGCAAGTTGTAATTGATATACATGAGATAGCAAATCAAAGTATAAAAAAAATGAAATTAGAATATCCAGGTTATGATATTATAATAGTTGATGATCACCCAATAGGTGAGGGACATCTTTAATTTTTAACATAGGAGTAATAATGAGAGAATATACATTTGTACCTATGGGTAGAACACCACAAGGTATAGTACAAAGAATGGCAGAACCTAAAATAATAGAGGCAAGAAGTTTAAAAAAAGCGTTGATGAAATATTCTAAACCAACAGAATTTTGTCTTTTTGCAGTAATATATTGGACAAGTAAAAAAGGAAATGAAAGTAAAAAAGTAGTTCAACTACCATACATAACTAGAAAAGAGAGAAAAGGTAAACTTTAATGAAAGAATTTACTTATATATTCTTATATTTTATAATTTTATTTGCATTTAGCATGATCGTAGCAAAATGTATTAATCATTTAATATAATGTATTATTGGACACCTAAAAGAATCAAAGAACTAAAAGAAAAAGGTTATAGATTACATTTCGTGAAAAATGATTTGACAAATAGTAAAAAGTGTGATAAGGAAAATACAAATGAAAAAATACAAAATAAGAATAGCAGGACTAGGGATAGAGGCAGTAGCGATAATACCATTTGATGTAGATCCAACCACAGAGCAGGTAGAGATTAAGACAGCAGAATATTTAGATCACAATCTTATGAAGATTGAGAAGAATGATTTCTACACTACAGATAGATATTTTTTAACATACGAGGAATTAAGTTATTGAACTATAAACAACAGCTACAAGTTATAAAAGGTTTATCACTTTCAAAAGATATACAGACAAGAATGGATTGCCCATTCTGTAAAAATAAAAATACACTATCAATAGATACTACAGATAGTAAGTTATATTGGTTTTGTTTTCATGCAACATGTAAAGCAAGGGGTAAAAGTATAGGAGATAAAGATATGAATTATGTAGAGAAAGTTTTTTTTGGTAATAGAGATTTACATGTAGAGGATAAAGACTTTACAATACCAGATAGTTTTCAATCAATATATTCTAATGATAAAGCTATGCACTGGTTAAATAAAAATAATTGTTGGGAGTCTTGGTCTTGGGGCAGAGCAGATTTTAAATATGATGTAAGACAAGATAGAGTTGTATTCCTAGTTAAGAATAGATTAAATCATAAGGTAGTTGGTGCGGTAGGTAGAGCACTGAATAAAAATGAGTTTCCAAAATGGTTTATGTATGGTAGCAAAGATGTTCCATTTAAATGTGGTGATTGTGANGATGTTGTTATTGTTGAGGATTGCCCATCGGCATGTGCAGTATCTAATGTATTAACTGGTGTTGCAATAATGGGCACTAGTTTAAAATCATCACACCTCGAACATCTAAGACCTTATAAAAATTTATATGTATGTTTAGATAGGGATGCAACATCTAAATCATACGATATGGCAAAAGATTTAAGATCATCTGGTTTCGATAATGTAATAGTTAAACCTATAGAGGATGACTTAAAATATTACAACACAGATCAAATAAGGAGTATGTTCTATGAATGATAAGATGAANGAAGAAGTTCTTGATAGCTGGAACAGTTGGAAATATGATATNAAAGATATGAATAGATCCGAGTGGACACAGAGAGATGAATCAATAATGGATGCNATAGATATGGCATTAAGAAAGGAGTTTGGTAGTGATAGAAAAACAAATGATTAGGCTTATGCTTAATAAAAATTTTTATACACAGAATAAAAGTATATTATCTCCAACAGTTTTTGGTGGTGATATTAACTCTTTGTATGAGACAGTTCANAAAGCACACGAGGAATATGATGATGATATAAAAGTTGATGATCTTTACTCTTTGCATACCGTTAGATTTAATCCTGCACTTACACGTGCTGCGAAGGAAAAGTTTAGTGAATTAGTAGAAGATATAAAAGAAGTTCAAGAGCCTAATAAAGAAGTAGCTAAAGATATATTAAGAATATTATCTGATAGAGATCTAGCACAAAGAATAGGTATAGAGGCAACAGAAATATTTAATGGTAAGGAAGCTAACTTTGCAGAGATAGTTAGCATGATTGATAAACATAAGACTAGCATCACAGAGGATAAAGCACCCGCAGTTACAAAAGAGATATCTGAAGTAATAGATCTTTTAAATGTTACAACTAGATGGAAATTTAATATACCAGTATTAAAAACTAATGTTGGTGGTATTGGTGGTGGTAATCTTATGATAGCATTTGCTAGACCAGAGACAGGTAAGACAGCTTTCTGGGTTAGTTTATGTGCAGCACCAGATGGATTTTGTGCACAAGGTGCAAAGGTACATGCATTTATTAATGAGGAACCTGCAATAAGAACTCAGATAAGAGCAATATCAGCTTACACAGGTATGACTAGGGATGAGATATTAGAAAATAAATCATCTGCACAGATAAAATGGAGTGGTATAAAAGATAATCTATTTATGTTTGATACAGTTGATTGGTCTATGGATGATATAGATGCACACTGCGAGAAGAACAAACCAGATATAATTGTTATAGATCAGTTAGATAAGATTAATGTTAAAGGAACTTATGCAAGAACAGATGAGAAACTAAGACAGATATATACAAGTGTTAGGGAGATAGCCAAACGTAGAAACTGTGCAGTAATTGCAATATCACAGGCATCAGCTGATGCACACAATAGAAATAGTATATCATTTGATCAGATGGAAAATTCTAAAACAGGTAAGGCAGCTGAGGCTGATCTTATTATTGGTATAGGTAGAAATGCAAATACAGATGCAGAGAATAAAATAAGAACATTATGTATTAGTAAAAATAAAATAAATGGTTATCATGGTGAACCTGTGTGTACCATTAGAAGAAGTATAAGTAGGTACGAAGTATGATAACAACAGTAGACGTAGAGACATCTTGGCAAAGAAACGAGAATGGTGGCTATGATCCATCACCTTTTCATGAGAATAATATATTAGTTAGTGTAGGATTACATGCAGATGTTCCAACGCATACTAGATTTGGATCACAAGAAAAATTAGAATATTTTTTTACTAATCATAGTGAGAGAGTAGATAAGGGTTGTTTTCATGAGATACAGAAGTATCTAGATATGACAACTTTGTTAGTTGGGCATAATATTAAATTTGATTTGATGTGGTTATTAGAAGCTGGATTTAAATATAATGGTAGGGTTTATGATACCATGTTGGGTGAGTATATACTTAATAGAGGTATAAGAAAAAGTCTAACACTAGAGATGTCCTGTCGTAGAAGAAAGATAGGATCTAAGGATAGTAGTATAAAAGAATACATGGATAGAGGTATATCATTCGAGAATATTCCTGCACATGTTGTAGAGGAGTATGGCAAGATAGATGTTCAGATAACTAGAAAACTATTTGATTCTCAAATGGCAGATTTTAGATTAGATAAGAATAAAGATATGTTGATGACAGCTAAGATGATGAATGAGTTTCTTGTTGTTCTATGTGATATGGAAAGAAATGGTATCAATATAAATTTAGAAGATCTAAATAATGTTGAGAGAGAATACAGAGCAGAGTTTGCATATCTAAAACAAAAGATAGATAGGATAGTATATAAACAGATGGGAGATACTAAGATTAATTTATCTAGTCCAGAACAATTATCTTGGTTAATCTATTCTGTAAAACCTAAAGATAAGAAAGAGTGGTGTAAGATATTTAATATTGGTATTGATAAAAGCACAGGTAAGAATAAAAGAAGACCTAATTATTCTAGAGTTCAGTTTAGAAACCTAGTAGATAATAATGTAGAAAAGATTTATAAAACAATTGCACAGCAGTGTGTTACTTGCAAAGGTAAGGGTGTAATAAAAAGAATAAAGAAAGATGGTAGCCCATATAAAAATTATACTAAGTGTTCTGATTGTGATGGTGATGGATATGTATATACAGAAATGGCAAAGTATGCAGGTTTTAGACAGAGACCTAGAAGCGTGTATGATGTAGCAGAGTCTGGATTTAGAACTGATAAGATTACTTTAAGTAAGATAGCATCAGAAGCTGAGGGAGAGTTCAAAGAATTTATAGACGCAATAGTTAGGCATAATGCAGTTGATACTTATTTAAATACTTTTGTTGATGGATTAAAAAATTTTACTAATGAGAAAGGTTTCTTACATCCTAANTTTATGCAGGGAGTTACAGCTACAGGTAGATTATCTAGTAGAGATCCTAACTTTCAGAATCAACCTAGAGGTAAAACATTTCCTATTCGCAAAGTTGTTACATCTAGATTTGATAAAGGTAGTATACTTGAGATAGACTTTGCACAGTTAGAATTTAGAACAGCAGTTTATCTAGCACAGGATAAACAAGGTATGGAAGATATAAAAAATAAAATAGATGTGCACCAATACACTGCAGATATTATAGGTGTATCTAGACAAGATGCAAAGGCACATACATTTAAACCTTTATATGGTGGAGTAACTGGTACGGAAGATGAGAAAAGATATTACTCTAAATTTTTAGAAAAGTATAAGGATATAAAAACTTGGCATGAGAAACTACAATCAGAAGCAATAAGATTTAAACAGATAAGTTTACCAACTGGTAGACAATATGCTTTTCCATATGCAGAAAGAACACCATGGGGTGGCTCTACATATGGTACACAAATAAAAAATTATCCTGTACAAGGTTTTGCAACAGCAGATATTGTACCACTAGCTTGTATAAATATATACAAACTAATGAAACAACAAGGAGTAAAAAGTTTACTTGTAAACACAGTTCACGATTCTATAGTTGCTGATGTTTATCCTGGAGAAGAAGACGTGATGAGTAAAATATTTAAACAGGGCACAGCAGATGTAATACCTGCACTTAAACAGTATTACAATATTGATTTTAATGTTCCACTTGACACAGAACTTAAAATAGGATATGATTGGTTAAATATGAAGGAGGTAAACTAATGCATATAGATAAATATAAAATATATTCCAAAGACTATACTTGGAAAAATGGTAAGCAAAGTAAAAATACTTTAGTGCAACAAGTGATGACATCTGAAGAATGTATAATGGGTAGAACTTTTATACAATTATTATCTGATCTTGATCAAGCGTGGCATCAACATGGTGGTGCTAAAACTTGTAAAGTAGAAGTTACATTTGAACCATACGAACATAAGGATGATTAATATGACCAAAGAAATAGATGCACTAGATACTCTTGATGATTATTCTGATGAAGAATATTCTGCATACTTAGAGTATAAAGATCTAAAAGATAGATGTATGATAGATCCAACTACACTATACATCGACAATAATCATGAGTTCTTTTCAGAGTGGAAATACTTTGCTGAGACAGATGGTCTAGAAATAAAAATAGTAAAAGGAGAAACTAGAATATGTTAGCTAAATTATTTACATACCTATGTGGGTGTGCGACATTATGCGTTATATTTTTAATGATATATTTGACATTAAGTTTATTTTTTTATTGATTTTTTTTCAAAATATGATATACAATAAAAATAAAATAGGAGGACAATATGTCTGATAATAACTTAGTAAACATAAAAGGAATGTCTGATGAGCAGATAATGCAAGTCATTGGACAAGACGATGGATCTAACATGGGTACAAATATACCTAGGTTAGCGATCAATCGTACACCAGAAGATGATGATGGTAATCAATTACCTGTAGGTCACTTCTATACATACGATCAGAATGTTGGTCAAAATGTTTTTGGTAAACCAGTTACATTTAGACCTTTCATAAGTGCGATGCAATACATGCACTATGATGCGGATAAAGGTGAGTATGTAAACAGATCTATTATATTTAAAAGTTGGAAAGAAGAAGCCATAGATATACTTGGTGGTACAAGATGTGGTAAGATCCCTTTTAAAGATAGATCAACACTGACTCCAGAGGAGTTAGAGAGGCAAAGAACTATTAGATGTTACAAACTTGTTTATGGTTTGTTATCATTTAATAATGGTAAAACTGCACAAGGTAATGCACACAATGTAGAAAATTTACCAATACTCTACAGAGTAACAGGTACTGCTTTCTCTCCTGTAAGTGCAGCACTTGATCAGTTAAAAAAGAGAAAGAAACTTATGTTTAATTGTACTTTTACATTAGACACTAAGCGACAGAAAAAAGGCGGTAATGTATTTTATGTACCAGAAATACAGGTTAATGCAGAGGAAAACTTACAGTTATCTGATATGGATATGGAAACTTTAAAAGTATTTCAAGATTCTATAAACGAAGAGAACGATGAGGTAATAGCTGCATATAACAAAGCTAAAAGTAGTAAGTTAAATGGTGAAGATAAAATTGATGCAGAGGTAGTTGAGGAAGTTAATGATACTGCACCAGAGAAAATATTATCTACATAATGAATAATATACTACTAAAAGTTCAACGATATCTTGACACTGTATCTAAGTCTCCTGTAAAGCTAGATAGTAAATTGGTTCAAGAGTTTGGTGAGGCATGTAAAAGTGCCTTACTAAAACAATTTGAAGATGAAAGACGAGATAAGTTTGAACCTAGAATGTCTAACATAGGTAGACCTCTTTGCCAATTACAGATGGAAGCTAAAGGTATAAAGGGTGAAGGGCAACCTTATAATGTTAAAATGAGAAATACATTTGGTGATATCATAGAAGCATTAGCTATATTGATTATGAAATCTGCAGGTGTTGATATAAAGAATGAACAAAAAAAAGTAATTTATAAATTTAATGGAGATAAAATTGAAGGTAGACAAGACGTTGAGATTGATGGAAAAGTTTGGGATATTAAAAGTGCATCACCATATTCATTTGAAAAAAAGTTTGGAGAGGCAGGTGGATTTGAAGAAGTTATTAGAGAAGATTCATTTGGTTATGCGTCACAGGGTTTTTTATATGGAGAAAGCCAACAAAAAGATTTTGGTGGTTGGATAGCTATAAATAAATCTACAGGTGAGTGGACAGTTTGTGAAACACCTGCATCTGTAGAGCAACATAAGAAAGCAGCTTTAACATCTGTTAAAAAAAATTATAAAGCATTAAAAGAAAATAAGCCTTTTAAGAAATGTTATGATGATGTTGCGGAAACTTTTAGAAGTAAACCTACTGGTAACAGGGTTTTAGGTTTTGTATGTTCTTATTGTCCATACAAATTACCTTGTTGGGGTAAAGATAAATTACAATTACTACCTCAGCAACAATCAAAAGGTAAGAATCCTAAGTGGGTTTGGTATACAGAAGTCAATAATCCTAAAAAGGATGAGGCTATAGAGGCAGGTGGTTAGTAGTTTGAGGGGTCTACTTGCCACCAACTCTTTATTATGTTATACTTTGTAGTATTTAAAAATAAAAAAGATAAAGACTACAAATTGTTTACTAATGTAATATTTGATAAAGAAGATGAAGCTGATGAGTTTGGTAGAAAAAGTATGAAAAGAAATTATGAACATAAAATTTTAGAATATAACAGAGAAAACCATGATAGGTATTGGTATTAATGAAAAAATCAGATAAAATAAATTATATTAATTCAGTTAAGGTAATTGTTTCACCTTGGCAAAAAGGTTTTAATTGTAGCATTATGATGGATAGTAATTCAAAAATGTCTACAGAACAATATGAATTATGTTCTACAATAGCTAGAGGCATGATAAAAATGGCAACCACTGATCCCCACTCAACTTTTTTATGGGGTCTACGTGGCTATGCTGAAGACAAGAAAAAAAATAAACAAGATCTAACAGCATAAGTTCTATTGCAGAATTTGATGATGAATCTAATGTTATTGATTTTCTTGAATATTTAAAAATGAAACGTGATAAGGAGTTAAACTAATGGCAACGCACTTAGTTATAGGTGACCCTCATTGTACACCTAAAGCAAACAATGATAGATTTCTGTGGGCAGGTAGAGTAGCAGCAGATTATAAAGTTTCTCATGTGATATGCATGGGTGACTTTTGTAGTATGGATTCTTTATCCTCTTATGATAGAGGTAAAAAATCTTTTGAAGGTAGAAGATATCAGAAAGATATGGAACATTCACATGAAGCATTATCTTTATTTAATAAAGGATTAGGTAATCATAAACCTAAAAAGATTATGATTCATGGTAATCACGAGGATAGGATTGATAGATTTGTAGAAGATAATCCAGAGTTAGAAGGATCTATAAGTATAGATGATCTACGATTTAAAAAATATGGTTGGCAAGAAGTTAGATATAAATCTATAAAAGTTGTAGATGGTGTGCATTATTCTCATCATTTACCATCGGGTATTATGGGATCTGCTATATCTGGTGAAAATATTGCTAGAAGTATATTGACAAAGCATAAGGTTTCTGCTACAGTAGGTCATAGTCATCTATTAGATTATGCAGTATCAACATTACCTAATGGTAAAAAGTTACATGCTTTATCTGCAGGATGCTATCTAAATCATACAGAACATTTTGCTAGAGATACTCAGCATATGTGGTGGAGTGGTTTAGTTATTAAAAGAGAAGTTAAAGATGGTAATTATAATATGGAGTTAATTGATATTAAAACTATTAGGAGGGAATATGGTAAAAGATAAACGCACATATACACATAAAAAAGATCATGGTCATGATATGTCATATGAGAATGAAATAACATATGATAATGTTAATGCACCACAGCACTATTTACATGGTAAAAAGGAAACCATAGATGTTATTAGTGATTGCATGACAAGTGATGAGTTTCATGGGTATCTCAAAGGTAATATATTAAAATATGTTGCTAGATATAAATTTAAAGGAGAGCCATTAGAAGATCTACATAAGGCTCAGTGGTACTTAAATAGATTAGTTAAGGAGGTTAGTAATGGGTCAAGTTAAGAAAGCAGTAATGGAAGTAGAAGATTTTGTATCTAATTGTATAGTTAAGAATAGAACTCTAAACCAAACAATACGAGATGCAAGAGAGTCGGAAGAAGCAAAAAGTAATCCCTATCTAGATGATGAGGATTTAATTGAAAATAAATACTATAAACTAAAAGGAGCAGAGTAATGAGTAGAGATATATTAGATGCCTTAAAAAAGAAATATGAGGCAGAAGTAGATATAGCAAAAGCTACAATACAAATATACCTAGATAAACCTGTAGGTATAGGTGAACATCCACAGTTTGCTGAAGAGATAGATAAACAACTATCAGCAATAACGTGTGCAACTGATAAAATAAAAGCAATAGATACACATTATCCTAATGAGGATGATATACCATTTTAATAGGAGGATAGATGGCTGAAGAAAAGAAAGAAACACAAAAACCTACCCCTAGAATGTATCATATAGATTCTGAGAAACTAATGGATATTATGCGATACTTGATGACAAGACCTTATGGTGAGGTTGTTAAACTGATGAACTCTCTATCTACACTTACACCTGTAAATACAGATGGAGGGAAAGATGTCGGAAAAAAATAAAACTAATCAATACACTGGTCTATTGTTTGAACTAAAGATAGGTTTAAATGAGAAGAATAGTATAGTTATTGATTATGGTGGTAAGCCTGTAGGTAAAATAAGAGAAGCATTAAAGGGCTTACCATATCATGGTAATCTATGTGCCGCTATAATAAACCATGCTAATTCTATTGGGAGAAAGTTAGAAGATGATATCAAACAACTTATACAAAAAATTTAGAAAGATGTTTTGGCATAATAGAATTATAGATTTTGTTGAGAGATGTACTTCTAAATTTAATAGTTATCTCTGGACAAAAAGATGGGGTGATAGATCATTGTATCAATCAGACCAAAAAAAAAGACACCTAGAGTAAAACTCTAAGTGTCTTGTTGTTGCCTGTGTAGGGGAGTCTTTATGGCTCCCCTTTTTTATTTTAGATTATTCATTTGAGATTTCATGGGTTTTCTAGTAGGTAAAATTAATTTACCTGTATCATCTCTTGGATTCATGAAATCTAAAACTCTAGTAATATAAACATTTTTTAAAAATTCTGTATAATCTTTTTTTTCAGCGTATTTATCTAAGTAATCAAAGTAATTTATAGTATCATCACCTCTTGCTATAGATTCTCTAAGTTGTTGAAAATTAGACCCTGTTTTTATAAGTTCTAAAAACCCTTTTATACTATCTTCTGGGCTATCAAATACTCTAACTTTAGCTTTTTTATTTGGATCTTGGGATAGTATAAAATTTTCATTTCCCTGTGCTTGTATACCAAAAAAATTATTTGCTCTTTTTGGAGTATCAGCACCTTCAAAATTAAAGTTTCCTGTTTCAGCTGTAGCTATTGTCATGATAAAATCTTCATCAAGTTTAGCTTCAAATGAGTCTGGATTATATTGAGATTGTACGTTTCTTATCTTTTTTAAGAAATCTCTATGTTTACCATATTGATCCATAGTTCCATGTAATAATAATAAACTAACAATTCCAAGCACGAAGTGCTTTATTAATTCTTGAATTCGGATCATTAGCAGTTTTAGCAGATGTTAATTTTTTCTTCATCCCCTTCATACGAGCACAGAAACTAGCACGTCTTTTATTACCGACTTTCTTACTGGGTCTTTTTAAATTAGCACCTGTCGTTCTTTTAAAATACCTACGACCTGCTTCATTTAATCCACCAGAGGGGTTTTGATATTTTTTTGCTACCATTATTTTTTCTTAACTGTCATCGCTGCTCTTCTAAACTGGGCGGCAGTGGGTGCACCTTTAGCACCTTTCTTTCTCATCTTACCACCACGTTTTCTTTTAGCATGGATGTTAGCGTATAGTCCTTTTCTCATTATGCTTTCTTTTTCTTTTTGTTTCTTAACATAGCAAAGTCTCTCTTAGTTAATTTACCATCTTTGTCCATGTCTAACTTTTTTCTGTTACCAGTAACTTTTTTCTTACCATTTTTATTTTTCATTGGTTTCATTTTTCCATACATCATTAGCTATATCTCCTATATTTAGCTGTTTTTTTTGCAATCCCTTTGGGTTGCTTCACATGTTGTTTGCCCTTTTTTGTTCCTTGCCGTTTTGCTCTTGTCGTTGCCGCATACTCCGCAGCGGATAGACTCTTGATAGCTTTCTCTGGCAAATATCGTTCCCCAGTTTCCGAAGACTTCTTGCCAGATTTCGTTCTCCATTTCTGTTTTCCCCATGCTTTCAAACTCCTTTGACTTTTTGCAAGTGCCATTATGTTTTTCTCCCTCTTCTTATACTCTCTTTGCCTTTCTTAAATATAGATGCCACCTGTGTTTTACCCATAACCTTTGCTCTTTGCTCACCAACAGTTAATATCTGTATCTTTCTTGCAAATGGTTTAGATATCTTTTTAACTTTCGCAACAGTCTTACGAGCATCAGCAGGAGTTGCAAACTTAATTCCAACAGTATCCTTAGGATTCTCATCTGTGTAAAGTCTCCTGCCAGACCCTTTAGGTTTTTTACCTGTGCCTACTTTAGGATCTCTTTTTTTTGCCATAAGATTTCATTTCTTTAATATGATTCTCAATAACTTTACTCTGCTTCTTATGTAGAGCAGATGCTTTCTTTAGTGCNTTAGCTACTTTTTTTATTTTTTTTACCATTTTTTTTCTTTGCTTTGCTTGGTAATAAACCTTTATTTACTGCACGAGCACGTTCACTAAATCCTAGTTTCTTACCTTTTTTTATTTTATCTTTAATTGTTGATACTTTTGCTACCATTGTATTTTTCTCGCCAATAGTTTTTTCTTTCAAGTAATCTAATTTTATATTCTAAGTTATCTATACCTAGAATCTTTCTAATAAATTTTAACATTACTTGTATCCACCACCAGCTGCCTTATATTTTTTGGCTAACATCTGGGCTTTTCTTGCTGACCATTGTCCAGGTTTTCCACCCTTTGAACTAGCCATGATCTGATTAAACATTCGCTTTCTCATACCAGGCTTTGTGTAGTTCCCTGCCTTATTTACTGTCGACTTTTTCTTCGCCATTTTTTATCTCCTTATAATCATAGTCATAACTTCCTTCTTCATTCTCGTCAGTTATCCATTTAGATGTGTCTTCCACAGACCATATTCTAGTATTAACTAATCTATGTATGAGAGGTTTGCTAGGATCAGCTGCCATAGATGGATCAAATATCCTTAACCTATTATTAGGTTGTATAGCATAATTACCATCATCTAATTCTATTACATGTCCACATTTATGTTGATCTGGTTTCTCTGCGTAACCAAAATCTAATTCGTTATAATCACCTGCACACCAATCTATTGTAAATAGGTATGTGCCTTCTCTTTGTTTTTTTCTTCTAGATGTATATGTCATCTTACATCCCTGTAACTGATAAAATCTAGTAACACTTACATTATAACTAAATGAATCCCATAACATTAATTCATTTAGTGGTAATTCTTTTACACCAGGTTTCTTACAGAATGCAGATATAGGTGCTCTCCACCAGATACCACCATCTGTCATCATATAATGAAACAAAGGCACTTGTTTTGGTATGGATGTAAAACCAAATACAACACACTCGAAGTATTTATCATGAGAATCTTTCTGATCTCTTAGATAATTACCTCTTACATAACATTCTATTGGTGGTATATTAGCATTTAAATACATATTTTTAATCCATTATTAGTGATAGTATTTTTTTCTCACCCATATAAACTTCTACATTAGCCTTAGATTGTATACATTTATACACAACTCTATCTTTAGAACTCTTATCTTTCATAGCATATCTTTTTGCCTTGAGGCATTTAGATAAACTACCATGATAACGATGTTCTATAATTTTATGATCTTGTAAAAGCAAAAGTGCGAAAACCATTTCTATCATTAGTGTGCTCCATTTCCATTTCTAATTAATTTTTCTACATCTTGTTGTAGCTTCGAAACTTGTTCTTTTAAGAAATCAATATTTACTTTATTATTTCTCATATTCTTTAATTCTTCTTCCATACCCTCAATTAATCCTGCCATATGTTCTACAAGCATAAATAATTCAGCTTCACCAGATGACTGACCTAATTCACCCCGTGGGTATTTAATTCTAAATTCTGTGTTTTGACTTAAATCTTTTTCAAATAATTCTAATTTTGTACTATGTTTATTTAATGTTTCAACAACACCAAAATATGCCCATACACCAACAGCCACCGCACCTATAATAGATATTAGGTTTTTCATTGGCATACTTATTGAAGTATTCTCACTTACTTTCATTTTCTTTTTCTTCCCATATAATGATCTCCAGGTTCATAATCCCATTTTTTACCATGGTGTCCTCTGATATCTGCATACCACATTCTTAGTTTAACAACCCATTTAAAAAATCTAGTTGGTTTAGTCATTGATTATGTATTCTCTTCCTCTATGTTTTCAAGGCAAACAAACTTAACATATATTTGATTTTCATTTATCTGTTCTGGTCCAGAGGTTTCTAGAAATTCTTTAGATTGTGTATAACCTGCAATCATACAATCATGCCAATTATTATATTCTAAACCAGTATGCATTGGAGGCATACATGTAGCTTGTATTGCAGAGCATAAAATAAGTATTAGAGATAACTTCACTTTTGCCAACTAAAAAGCCAGGCAACGAATTTATCCCAAAGATTTTTTATCTTTTCTAATATCTTCTTTATCATTCTTCTCCTCCAGTTTTTTTATTTTTTCAATTGCGTCTTCTAAATCTTTATTTGTATGTTCTAATTTTTGTAAACATCTTTTGTTAGCTGCATCCTTAGATTTACCAGCATCCTGTAATTCAGCTACCTCTTGTCGAAGTATACGAATCTGTTCCTTATATTCGTTTAATAATTCAGAACTGTTCTCAGACATTATTTTTTTCCGTTACGGAATATCTGTGTGCCCTTTATACCAAAAATACTAGCCACGACAAGAATCCATAAATTTGTGAACCAGCTGGGAAGTGATTGGAAATACTCAAAAAATAGTTTTACTTTCTCCATAGCTGCGGGATCATCTGACATGACAGCCCACATTAACACAATTATGGGGGCAGAAATAATTACGAGAACAAATTCATCCTTGTAGTCGTTTTGTCTTGCCTCTAATAATTTACCCTGGTAAGCCTCCTCACCTCGGGCTTGTCTCTCTGCATGTAATAATTGTGCATCTGACATTGCTACTTTTGCTCTCTGTCTGTTGGCATATATTTTACCACCAGCCTGTAGAGCCATCTTTGCTAAACTAAACCAAGCCATTTTCTTCTAACCATCCTGGAACATCAAATGATGGACATTCTTTTTTGTCATCAACTTGATAGTGTCCTATTATTTTTTCTATATTATATTTATCTTTTAATTTTAATATTATATTTTTTAATGTTTCAAACTGTACGGATTCAAAGTTATTCTCCCAACCCATACTAGGTGTGCCTCCTCCTACTAATGCTACACCTATTGATGTACCATTAACTTGTACCGCATGTGCACCTGTGACCTCTTCATCTCTTCCTATTTGTAGAGTTCCATCTCGTTTAATTAAATAGTGATATCCTATCGTATCAAACCCACGATCTTTGTGCCATTGTGTAACTTTATCTACATCAATATCCATATCTTTTGGAGTTTGTGTACAATGTATTACTATTGTATCAGTTTTCTGTCTTTTGTCCATTATGTAAATAGTCCTATTAGTGTTAGTATTGTCGCACCTAAACCACCTAATATAGCGTATAATAACTTATCTATCTTACCATGCAGTTTATCTATGTCCTCATGCATATGTTTTAGATGATTATTTTTTATACTACTAACTTCTCTTTTCAATCCTGTGATATATCCGTATAGAGATATTATATGTTCACTAGTTGTTTTAGGTTGTTTAGCCATTAATCTAGTTGGAAACCTCGAGAGACTGCCATCTCTCTTAGTTTACCGATCCTATCGTTATATTGTAATGCGTTTGTTTTCTTAATTAATCTATCTAGAATAGTTGTATTCATTAGATCTGCCCTGTTTGTTACTCTTTCCCATATCTGATCAAAACTTAATCCATAGTTTTTTAATCTATCTATGATATATAGAGGTACGAAACCTTCTTTCATTAGATGTTGTGCACCTGCAGTTAGATAACCACTTATATCATCTCTAAGATTTCTTTTTAATCTAGTAGTCACATAAACTAATTTAAGTGCCTCTTTCTCCTCTATAGAATATGATGCGAATGTTCTTGCTCTCCAATCTGCAAATGTTCTTTTTATCTGACCTCTACCTCTTTTGAAAGGATTCTTAACTATATTCTCATACACACCTGTGCTATGTGCATCTTTAAATTCTGTTGATGGTGTCCAGTATTTCCAGTAACCACTAGGTAATCCATTGTAATATTGTTCTACATAACCCTGCATAGAACTAGGTGCTATTGCAGATAAAAATTTAACCCATGATTCTCTTTTTTCTTCTTCACTATCACTGGCTATACTATTTACTATATGTTTAAAACCTGTAGGTATTATACCTCTACCCTTACCTTCTGCAAAACCATTTAATGGATTTAATCCTAGATAATCTAGTGCGGGTACACTAATAAGATCACCTATATTAACACCTGGTGCTGCTAGTGTAGCAGTTAGATCTATACCTAGTGCAGATGATGGTGCACCATATTTAACCACACCTGGTAAACTACTAGTTAGTATCGTTTCTGTTAATGATGGTAAAGGTTTACCTGTAAATTTTTCTACAGTTGGTGATAGTATTCTTAATATTCTCTCTGCTGATTCGAAACCTATAACACCATATACACCTGCAGCAAATACCATCTGTGTCATGAATGCAACTAGACCTGCAACATTAGCATATTCTTTACCAGCTTTTATTTGTTTTGTTTCTTTAGCTGTTGTAATATACTGTGCTAGTTGTGCTAGATAATTATGTTGGAATGTTTTGAATAATCCAAATGGTTTACCTATTGCACCTAAACCTCTGCTACCATATATACCTGGTTGTTCTAGATAATTATACTCAACCATATACTTGTTAGCATTATATGCAGCCATCTCCATAGCTTGTTCTTTATTTTTACCTGCACTTCTAAAGAAGTTATAGAACATAAGTGATGCATTTAATCTACTAACCTGCTCTGCTTTACCTGCAAAATCCTGTAATGTAACGATCTTTAATATTCTACCGAAATCAAATACTCTTCTACCTGCAGGATCTTTTAATTTACCTGGTAATTTAATTTTAGGTGAGAAACCTTTTATGTCAGCTGCAGCCTCGTTTAGAAACTTCTGATCTACAACACCATTCTTATACATGAACTCTATAACTTCACGCATTTCTTTATTAGGCATTAATAGATCTTTGAATGCTTTTACCTGTGATAATGCAACTTGTCCTTTATCAAAACCTTTGTATTGTAAGTCTACTAATCTAGGAAATATCATGTGATATGGTTGAAATACCTGAGATAATAAAAATCTCATATTACCAAATAATAGTTTAGCATTAAGTGTTACCTGGTTAGCACCACCAAGTATTTTAGTTAAACCACTTTTACCTATGTAGTCAGATCCTATTTCTGACATTTTCTCTACAAATTTATTAGATTGTATCTCACCAAATGCGTTACCTTTAATCTCATTTGCTAATCGTGTTGCAACTGGATAATCTTTTGTAAGTGCAGTTTTTCTAGTACCACCCTTACCATCTGATACTATTGTAGGTTGATTTAATATCTGACCTAGTTTTTTATTAAATTCTATTCTAGAAGCAGACTCTATACCACCTTGTAGGTATTGTAGTATAGCAGTCTCAAACTGTGCTGCCTGTCTAGTATTTATATTTTTTTCTGATATTTTTTTTAATCCTGGAACATTTTGTGCAAAGTATTCTCTAGAATTTAATTTACTGCCAAGATAACCATCAACACCTATACGTTGTAGTGAGAACTTTTTAAATCCTGCCTGTTGTCTTATTTTATCTATTCTCTCTTGTACTTTTAAAAATGCTTCGTCTGTTAATTCGAACCTAGTAAATAAATCATTAAATGCTTGAAATGCCTCATTACCAGGTTTCTGTCTTTCTCTTTGAACAGTCTCTACAACATAATCACTAGATAACCTTTTTCTATTATTAAATTTAGTTCCTGTAACATCTATTGCATCATATTCTTCTTTTAGATATTTATTAAGTGCATTAGCAGATGCTTTATTACCAACACCTGGTGCATCTATTGGTCTATAACCTTTCTTATCACCAGACCATTTCTTAACAAATACTACAAAGTCACCCTGGAATATGTGTGGAAANTAATTAGGTATTTTCTGTATNGGNTCTAGACCATCAGCTTTATTTTCTTTTACAGCTTTATTATATATATCTACAGTCTTATCTACCACACCTCTAAGTTCTCTGTAGATATTAATCATCTCAGTATCAAACTTATACTTAGTTTGTAATTCTTTATTAGTTACCTCGTATTTAAAACCACCTTCTTTTACAGGTATAAAAGGATCAGAACCTCTAATTAAATTTATCTCAGCATCTATCTCTGTTTTATTCTCAAGTGTTTTAGATTGCTGTAATTCTTCTATTCTTCTTATATCTGCTTCGGATAATTCTTTTNTTGCTTCTCTTCTGATACCCTCATTCAGATCTATTCTAGTAGAGTAATCCTCTTTATTTTTTTTAGCTTCTCTAAGTTTATCTTTTTCTATCTTCCATATAGCATCAATTAGTGTTGCAGCTTTATCTGGATTCTTCTGTCTTAGTAAAGTAAATTTAGTTAGTCCACCACCATCTGATTTAATTTTTCTCATACCTACAAGTTTAACAGCTTCAGCTGCACCCTGTAGTTTCATAGTATAATCACCAAAAGATTCTGCTTTACTTTTACCTGGAGCAAATACTGAATCAGCACGTAGAATAGGGTCATACGCAATCATCTCAACAATAGTTTCTGTTTTTTGTTTATTGATTGCTATCTGATCATTAACATATTTTACAACTGGATGATCTATAAATTTATTTGGTATTAACATTGCAGCACCAGTTGTTTGTTGACCATCTCTAAACTGTAAAAAATCTGGAAATGTTTGATCTCTCATATCTTTATATTTGGCAGTGCCATCCTTATTATACATATCCTGTTTAAATAACTCGGTTGGTCTTCTATCAAATCCAAAGATAGCTTTGTTATAATTATTATTTGTCCAGACTATCTTACCATATGCTGCATTCTCTAATTCTAAATCTTTAATAAATTTCTCATGTTTAGCAACTTGTTCTGCCGACATGATCTTATCTATAAATTTCTCTGGAGTTGGTAATGGTTCTTTACCCTCTTCAACTCTCTTAGCATTAGATTCCTCAAATTTTATAGCTTGTTCAGAATCTCTTAATATATTTTTATGTTCTCTGATTATAACATCATTTCTAAACATATTCTCTGCTAGTATACTTCTAGCAGGTTCTTCTCTATTCTTGGCTTGTGCTTTCTCTAATGCTACTAATTCTTTCTCTAACTTACTAACCTGTGCTGCTTGTTGCATCACACCTTTATCAGTGGCTGCAGGAAAATCTCTAGCCATTTTAGATGCTTCTTTAATCTCTAATGTCTTCTGTGAGATAGCATCTTTTAATAATGTAGGTTTCTCCATTAAACCCATTAGCTGTTTAGTCTGTACTTCTAAATCTGTTAATTGACGTTTGATAGGTTTACCCTCAGCTAATGGACCCATTATACCTAGTACACCCCATACAGCTGCGGATGCTAATCTCTCATCATGATCTGCTTCCCATCCTGCACTTAAATATCCAAATGCACCTAGACCAGCCATTCTAGGAAGAATGTTTAATTTATTAGCAATGTTTAATATCTTACCAGTACCATAACCATAAGCACCTGCGATAGCTATATCACCTAATTTACCATCGTCTATCTCACGGGTCATATCAGTTATTGCTATACCCGCAGGTAAAGAACTACCAGCAGATAGAAATCTACCAGTTCCTCTAGCTGTTTTAGCTAATTTACCTACACCTTGTATAGCCTGTAATCCCTTACCAGCCATCGCTGTTGCTCTTATAAAAGGTATATAACTTGCTATAGTAGGTATTGCTTGACCTAGACCATACCAGAAATTATCTACAAATCCCTCTGGTCTTATAAAATCTCTTTTAAATTCTGGACCAATATCATGTGCTACATCTTTTAGATATTGTTCAGCATAATCAAATATACTATCTGTTGTAGGTTCGAACCCTAATGTCTTTCTACCCCAATCATAAAATCTATCAAGACCACCAGGTATACTAGCAAATAATTCTGCACCATGTGATAGTCCTGTTTTAAATCCCTCTGCAAGATAATTAATATCTTCTCTAGCTTTCTCTGTTCTCTCAGAGAGATTAGGATCTAAACTATATGGATCAGCAGAGAATAGATTCATATTAAAGAAGTTCTTCTCTGTAACTATATTGCTACCATACGGATTCAGATCCGTACCTGCAATAAGATAATCCTTCATCGAAGGATGGAGATTATCAAACTCCTCCTTATTTAAGGTTTGTATATCCATATGTTATGCTTCTCTTGAGCCGTAAGGATCAAATGTTGAAACAACTTTATGTGCAGCCATTGCAGCAGCAAATAAACCATCCTCTAATAATAATTGTTGTAATTGTTTCTCATTCAAAGATGCAAAGTATTCTAGTGCAGTTCTATTACCTATAGCCTCAGAGTATTTACTCTTAAATAAGTTTTCAAAGTTCTGACCCATTAAAGGATTTCTACCAGTCTTCATAGCACTTAGATTTTGTTTCAACATATCTGCTGCAGTTTTAGGTTCTACTTGCCAGTATGATCTAGCAGGTCCACCTTCACGCTGTACTTTAGTTTCATATTTAGATTCTATAAAACCAATAGCACTTAACATTTCTGCTATCTGATTTCTGTTAAATCCTCTATCTCCATCAAATGCATTTGCAACTTGATTTATCTGATCAGCTGCTTCCTGTGGCATATCATTAGTGCCTAGAAGTAATCTAATATTAGCACTTAAACCTTCAATAGTTTTATTTTTACTCTGGTAATTTTTCTTCCATTGATCTACTAGATATCTTTGATCAATATCATTAAATTTAAATCTAGCTTGTAATGGACTAATTCTCTCTCCCTCATCTAACTCCATCAGATCTTTCTCTAATTCTTGAGGAGTTGCCTTAGGTTCTACTCTTGGTTCTTTTGTATCTGTTTCTGTCTCTGTTTTAGTTTCAGGTGGTTGTGCCATACCTACTTTATCTTTATCTCTACCAGCTATAGCCATTGGTACTGATTGTGAGTATGTATTTATTAATGCATATTGTTGCATTATAATTTGATTAGTTTGATTTTGTATTAGTGCTCTCTCCTCATCAGTTTTAGCTTGTGCCATTTTATTTGTATTTTCTGCTATTTTACCAGCTAATGCATTACCCTGTGCATCTAATACTTTTGACATAGCTTTAAATGTTACTGGATTTTGAAAACTTACTGCTGCCATAGGATCAATATTATTATCATATAATTTTTTATCTATAAAATTAGCCCTTGCAGTTTCATCATTTGGAAACTGTGCTTTAGCATTTGCAACAATAATATTAGTTTGTGCAAATTTTAAATTAATATCACCCTCTTTTGTGCCTGGGAATGTATTTAATATACCATAACCTTTTGCTGATATACTGGCTACTTTGGTTAATGAATCTGTTATAGCCTCTGGTGTGGCAATACTCTCCTCTGCCTCTTGTATATTCATTAGTAGTTTATCTACTTTAGGCATCTTACTTATCTCGGATAATTTAGCTGAATGTTTATCTTTCTCTGCTTGAAATAGATCCTCAGATGGTACATATGGGCTTGTTAGTTCTATACCAGTTCCAAGATTACCTGGTCTTGTTAGATATTTCGCAACACCCATTTTAACTTTATTCATGTCATCAAATTCAAATATACTTCTCTGTTCATTAAATATTTTATTAGTTAGTCTATCTGCTATCTGATTAGCATTTAGATCAGCTGTGGCTGTGATACCGAAAGCTAATGGGTTATTTGCTATTATGTTAGTTATCTCTTTTTTATTTTTAAAAGCTAATTCTGTTTCTTTAAATGCTGCATTCTCTTTGGCTAATGAATCTCTTGCAAATAATTCGTTTCTCGCTGCATCTCTTTGTCCTGCTTCTGCTAATCCACTTAATGCACCAACAGTAAAATCACCATAACCACTTGTTGCAAAATCTTTAAATATTCCCATCTTACTCTCCTCTTGCCATTAAACCTGCTACATTTGCAGGTGCTTCCATAGGTATTTCCATTTGTTTATCTTTATCTTCTTTATCTAATTTCATATCATACTTTCTATCAGCCATCTCTTTATAAAAATTAATATCTTCTGCATCACTCATATTTACTTTAGCTGGTATCTCTGCTAATGCAGCCTCTCCAGTTATTATCATAGAAACAATTGGTTCTAATAATTTAGCAACATCAACTGTATATTTACCTTCTATAAATCCTGAGAATGTAATAACCTTAACTAATGCCTCAACTGGTATACCCATTCTTAGAAGAGTAAACATTCTTTTCATATTTTTCTCTTGCATCAAAGATTCATATATATCATCTAACGCTTCCTCAATAGTTGCTTTTTGAGGTGGATGTTCCCAAGGATAATTACCAGGTTCATCTGTTAAAGATTGACCAGGTATGGGTGCATCAAATGGATTCTCAGCTGGTTCTACATATTGTGTAGGTTCTTCTAACTGTTCGTTCTTAAATTTTTCTATTAACTTTTCTAGTTCCATTATTACCTATCCTTTGCTATACTTTTATATCTAGATTTAGTTCCATACAAATATCTAACAGTATTCTGTAACTGTGCGTATTTATAAAAAGTAGCTTCACTTATATCTGAAAATGATGGTGTACCTGCACGTGATCTAGATGCTGATATAGCTGAACTAAAATCTTGCCTAGTAGGCACTAATCCTTGTGGTTGAAAATTTCTAAGATCTGATTTTTGTGATCCTTCTTTCATTACTTCAAGAACTGTTTTTGCACCGCTACCTATTGTTCTAGCTGTATCACTTGTTAAGAATGACCCTACAGTTTCCATTGCTGATCTACCATAATCTAATACTGTATCAAATATGCTCATATATTATCCTCCTATGATATTATTCTATCTATTACACTTTCTGCTACACCTATACCAAATCTTCCTAACATCTGATATAAAGCTGAAGTTTTGTTAGCATCTGTTAAATCTAATTGTGTGCTTCTCTCTAGTGCAGCTATAGCTAGATTATGTGCTCTAGCTTCCTCATTCTGTGAGGATGAATTAACCCAAGCAGCTTCATCTCTCCATCCTTGCCATAAAGCTGATAATGCAAAGTTAGATAGATTTAGAAGATTCTGTGCATTTAATTGGTTGGCAGCATTAGTTATTGTTGTATTAGCTGTATTGATTGTTCTTCTCCATTCAACATTTGATTGGTCTATCACTCTCTGATTCTGTTGATTAAACTGTTGTCTCTGATTCTCTACAGTCGCATTAAATTGATTTAATACCTGTGCTCTATCTGCGTTAGCTTTCTCAACAGCTATTTTATTCTGTGAGTTTAAAGCAGATATCTTATTATTCTCTGCCACTGCAAATTGATTCATAGCATCCGATCTTGCCGCATTCTGTTCGTTTATCTGTGCTGCTAGATTAGAATAGAACTGATTTACCTGGTTCTCACTAGTTGCATTAAATTGTCTTGCAGCATTCTGTGCAGCTTGATCTGATAATAAGAATGATTGTCTTACATTTAAATTTTGTAAACTTGCCTGTTGTTTATTTGACAAGTTCTGCATATCCATCTGGAAATAACTATTAGCATTTGTTATAGCAGCCTGTTGTCTATTGTTAAGATTTTGGAATATCATCTGCTTATATGTCTCAGCATCTGCTTGTGCTATTGGAATAGAAGCTGTTAATAAACCATCTGCTAATGCCTCAGCCATCATACTACTAGAACTTAATCCACGTTGTGACATGGCAGTCTGTGTAGCTTTTGCGACACCTCTTAGATATGCTGGTAATGCAGATCCAGTATCTAATGATGTTTGAATATCTGTATTAATCTTTGCTAACTGACCCCTAACTGTAGCATCGGCATCTATAGTGCCCGTAGCAGCAACCGCTGGTGCTGTTAATCCTGTTGCCTGTGCAGCTGTCATTGTAGGAGTAGTTCCTGCAACTTGTGCTGCTGTCATAGCAGAAGGTGTAGCAGCCGTCTGTGCAGCTGTCTGTGTGGCTGTAGGTGCTGTTATGTTTGATATTGTTGGAGTAGTTCCAGGTGTTGGTGTTGGTGCTACAACTGTGCCAGTTAAACCTGGAGTTGCCATAGTCTCACCAGTTTGCACCTGTTGTAAAGTTGGTGTTACTGTAGTACCTGTAGGAGCAGTGGGTGCTGTAAGTAATGTATCAATAACCGATATAACCTTACGACTTTTATCCTGCTCTGTCATTGTCGGCTGAAGAGCCGCTTCAGGTAGTGTAGTTGTATTTGGTGCGTCTGTTGTCGCCATTATCTCCCCTGTCTATTATATTTTTTAAACATTCGTTTCTCTGATTTATTTTTATTNTTCTTATGTACTCTTGGTCTCTTCTTAGGTTTAGGTCTTTCCTCAAATGACTTAAACTTTCGAGCCATTATGGTTTAGTTGGNNANGTANCATTATTACATTTNTCAACAGTGTCCTTACCCTCAGGCAGGTCTCTTAACTCCTGTCTGTACGTTCTCATGTCATCCGACATAGTAACATCAGATAAAGCATAAAAGTCAGTTTCAGCTAATAGTTGATTTCTTCTAGCTCTAAGATTAGCCTGTGCTCTTCCTAAAGCACCAGCTTCCCAGGCAGCCTCTTCNGCATCTCTAGCAGCTTCTTCTTCAGCTGTGAACTGCACTCTTTCACCATTTATGTTATGAAATCTTGGCATAGTTTTCTCCTTTATTTTTGTTTACCATGATTAATTAATTCCGTAAAGTGTTATTGTACCAGCATCTATGTTGCCACTAGACATTTTAAATCTAAATCTTGTAAGTGCTGATGTAGTATTAAAATAACCAGCGTTAAAATCATTTATACTAAAATCATTTCTATTAGCATTATTTGTTGTTGCTATAAAATGTTTCGCAAATGTAGTATTTGATGGATCGAATACATGTAAAATACCACACATAGCCTGATCTGCATCACCCCCTACACCTAAAGCAAAAGTCTCAAAATCAGTTCCTTGTGCTTGATCGAATGATGCTACGTACTCTAATCCTGTGCTACTACCATCTTCTTTATGATATGCTTGAAAATGTGTTGATGTAATAGTCTGATTATAGTTTGTATTTGTTCCTGTATCAGTTTGAAAAGTAAAGTGAACATTATCAGTTTCTGGGTGTATGTTATTAAAATGAAAAATGTATTCCTTATATGTGCTGTCAATTCCAGATGTAAAATCTATTGTGGCTGAACTAGAGGCAGTTTGTTTTGAAATAAATANCATATNACCTAATTGAGTGGTNGTGCCTACAGCCGTTGCNGATCTAANTGCTCTATTATTTAATTTNACTATNCTCATTANCTNTCCTTTATNCCATANAGTTTTATCGTACCAGCATCAAGATTACCAGAAAATGCTTGGAATCTAACTCCTGTAATTGCTGATGTAGTATTACAATATCCAGCAGTAAAATGATCTTGTGAAATATCTCTACTTTCATAGCCATTATTTCTACTCATAAAGTGTTTTACAAAAGTTGTACTTGATGGTGCAAATAAATATAAATCTCCACTTACACTTTCATCATTACCATTACCAACTGCTGCTGAAAAACTTGCTAATCCAGTTGACTGAGCTAAATCTTGAGATGTTTGATATTGTAATTCAGTAGCGGCATCACTTTCAAAATGAGCAGAATTAAAAAATGATGTAGTTTTAGTGACATTAAAATTAGTACCATCAGTTGTCATATTAATACCAAGTCTAACATTATCTGTTGCTGGGTGTAAATTAATATATTTAAATAAATAAATAGGGTAGGTACTATCCAAAACTACTCCACCACTTCCATCTACAAAATCTACTGTTGCACTTGAACTTGCAGTTAGAGTTTTAATAAGTGTCATCGCACCAGCAGGTACACCAGCTAATTCTGTTACA
>FUFK010043481.1_pt1 | contig 33496 bp, 59 predicted proteins | sample 1021851 | NCBI WGS metagenome assembly FUFK01 (sample SAMEA51879418, study PRJEB19060) | metagenome | reverse complement strand
GTTCCATTGATTCAATTAACTTTCTGCAACTGGCATGGATTTGTAAACGGCTTTCCCCTTTGCCGTTACATAATAAAGCCTGTACGGCAGAGATCCTGTCTCTGACTGGGGGGTTTGAACGTGGGCTTTGATTGCTGAAGCCGTATCCTTCAAGAATTTGAATGTCCGTCTGGCTTGCATTAGTACTTCTGTTGCCTCCACTTGCATCTGGGTATATGTAAATCTTATTCATAGGGTATCTGGCTTTGATCTCTTGGGCAATGCTATCGGTGTCGTGAGCCTTAGAAATCTCATCAAATATTAACAATTTTTGATTTTGGACAATACCAATTACTGCGTTCATGTTTCCAATGTTAAAATCCATACCAATTCTTAATGGCTCTAGTCCTATCTCTGGCTTGATATTGGTTACATTGTTTTCTCTAGTAAAGCGGTCATAAACTTGCCCAGTAGTAAGGTTAATAAATTCTCCATTGAGATATGCCTGCAACATTGATGGGTCATAGTTAGCTTGCATACGTTCAATAAAGTCACTAGGCAAATATGGATTATCTTGAGTCCTCATCTTGATTAGCTGCCTATCTTTTCTTTCCTTCGCTTCATCTGTACCAAATGTGTTATATAACCACCTAAACCCTTCTGGTGTACTAGCTGCGGCAAATTGGCGAACATTACCAGCCCTTAACCTACCAAGTATCTTTGGAAATGCTTTATCACAAATAGTTGTTGAAACTGTGTCGATTTCATCTACCAAAACGTGCGAAAGATTCAGACCAATAATTCTGGTGTAATTTTCAAATGACCTACAAAGCAACTTGGAATCTCCCTCCTGAAAATGCAAAGTATAGTCTGGAAGAGGTGAAGCTCTGAATGTATAAGGTATTTCATAGTGTTCAAGGAACTGTTCAAAGTCTGTCTGCCATATGTCACGAATTAAGACGTTAGTAGGTTCTAGGATTGCACCAATAAACCCTATGTTCTGGGCTGCAAGCTTAACTGCCATCGAACACAAAGCTCTTGTCTTACCAGCACCATATCCAGCAGAAAGGCCAACTATTTCATTTTGATTATCAAAGAACTGTTGCTGTGCCTTATGTAAATCACCCCTGATCCTATCTAATAAATCATCAGTATCAATATCAACATAGTGACTGCCTATGTGATCTAATACAGATCCTTCTCTGTTCAGTATGCTCAAGACATCACCTGACCGACCTTTGCCATTGAGTTAATACAACCTAAAGCAACTGTCAACTGACCTGATTTCCTTGCCTCTTTTGCTAGTGATGCGTATTGAGCTAAAACTTCAGCAGTAAATTGCCTCCTGTCAATATCAAAATCTTGCTTTAAGATCTGTCTGGCATCTGAGATATAGCTATCAACAGTCCTTTGTGTAACACCCCACTCAGTTGCAGCAAATTGCAGTATGTCTGATCTGACAGTACCAACAGACATAAGTTTAGCTACTTTGTTCACTCTGAACTCATGCTCATTCTTGCTAGTTCTGCCGTTAGCCACTATGTAATTATTGTTTTAATTATTCTAAATGTAGCGTCAATCGTTAGTTTTTGTCGATTTTTATAAATTTTCTCTTTGCCATTCTTGTCTAATTTCAAAACCTTCTCTTTCAGCTTTTTCAAAAAAGCCTTTGTTACCTTTATCTCTTTGATCAATAGCAAATGATATAAGTTTTACAATATCTTTTAGTTCGGAGCTATAGATGTCTTTGTGTGTAAGATTATTTTTTTCTAAGAAATCCCAAAAAGCTTTAAGCCAAACGTCTGTTTTTTGATGATTAAGCTTTTCTTCTTCATTATTTTGAACTCTTAAAGCCTCTTGTACTAAAGAATTTATGCAGGTTAAAGAAATTTTTTCAAAAGCAAGCTGTTGTTGTTTTGTTAATTTAGTCATGGTTTTTGTTTTTCCCAGTTGCGGATAAGTAGTAAGAGTTCATCAATTCTTTTTCTTGCATTAGCAATGCGGTCTGTATTGAACTTGTCGTAGTCTTTATTTTTCATTAAAAAGGTAATGTTGATTGACTAAAGGACTCTGGTTTTTTAGGTAAACACCAAAGGTGTTCTTTTTTTCCATAGCTACCCATTACATATTCTTTAGTTTTTTCCAATTTGCCGTCATCAGATAAGTTTGTCATAGCTCGTCTAATTGATGTTATGGGGCAGTTTAATCCTGAGATAGAAAGAACCATTGATGGGCTTAGTGGTTTATCGTATTGATTAAAGCAGTTGATGATCTTCTGTTCCTGTGTTTTAGCTTTTGTTTGTGACCTAGCTAGTTCACTAGGGTTTTCATTGATTGTGTTGTAAAAAGTCATTTTCTTCTAAGTTCTATAAGTTTTGCAGCGTGTTCCACATCATATCCAGCATCAATAATGGCTTGTTTTACCTTATCTGGATAATACATAGTTCGATGAAAGTAATGATCTCCTACGATGTAGTGGTTATTTTCTTTTAAAACACCAATTTTTTTATATCTTTTTATGGTTGCAGTTGAAATATTAGTAATTTTTGCAGTTTCTAAACCATCAAATAGACCTAGTTTTTCATAATCTTCAGTAGTTTTCATATTAATATATTTTGAATAGTCTGTAGGTATGTATTTAGCAGGTTTTATTTGGTTATAAAACTCTTGCATTACCTGTTTTGAAACACCACTTTTAAAGAGCAGTAAACTTTGAAGATCACCAGCTTTTGCCATTTGTAAGATGTTATAAAGCTCTTGTACTCTATGATGCCCAAACCTATATGGTGCTGGGCTGCTCATTCTGTTTTTAATAGACCTTTCGAGGTGAATTTTTAAATATTTCAACCTAATTTGTATCCATTTATCAATATCTTTTCTTTTCCAAAATCTTTTTTCTAAGCCTTGATGTTGTGACTTATCAAAAAGCCTTGAAGGTTTTGGAATCCACTTTTGTCTTAGTAAAAAACTTATATAATGCACTTCAACACCAAGAATTTTTGCAATATCAAAAACAGTATATTCATCATTTAAGACTTCATTTTGAGGATCAAAAGGAAAATTCCCAGTTATATCAAATTCTTTTAATAAAATTTGTCTAATGTATTCTCTTGTGACGTTAAACCTGTCACCAATTTTTTGCAAAGAAAATCCATCTTTTCTCATTCGTAAGATAATTTCATTTCTTGTTTGTTTAAGCTCTGGTGTAGTTGTGTACTGATTTTTCATAATGATTTAATTTTAAAATTTGCAAGTTGATCTTTTACTTTTTGAACTTCTGGAGGAAGTGAAGCTTTTTGGTTTTTAATATTTTTTTGTATAAGCTTATTCATAAGCTTTTCTGACTGTTTCCAGCTTTCTTTTCTTTTGTTGTGTATTTCCCTGACAGCATCCATTGGTATGTCTACACCAACATTGTTTCTTATGTTGCCGTCTGAATCTCTAAATCCATGAGAGATGATCTGCCCATCTATGTCATATTGAGCATTAGCTGAACTGCAATAGCATATAAGAGCTAAATCCTGACCAGAGAACCGCCTTCCCTTGTCATCAATGTCATAGTCTGGAAGATAATCATTAACTAAGTTGTCTGCGTTGTTAATAATGCCTGTATCGTTGCAGGCGTAACAGGTATGAATAGGAGCTTTAAANGTAATGTCCCTATCGGTGGCTGTTCTTTTATAATTTTTCATTTTTTACCTCAATACCTAATTTTTTTTTAATAACTTCATATTCTTCAATTTGTTCAATTCTTTTTCTTTTTAAGAGTTTTATGCACTCTCCATTTATGGCACTTCTGAGCAGCCATAGCTCTCTTTCTGTAAAATTCATTATTTTACTCTCCTTTCTTCTAAATCTTCAAAGGGGTCTGTATCTACCCACTCTCCGTCTTTAAAAATTTTTAATTTTTCTGGATCATCTGGATTAAACCAGAATGCACCTTTTGGAATATCCTTTGTTTTTGGTTTATTCCATACGTTAGGCAAATCGTTTTCTTTTTTCATGGGGTGTTAAAAGGGTGTGTTTTGTTTGGGTTTTCCTAATGTAGTGGGTTTCTTGGATACTGTCAATAGATATTGTTCAAATTGACCATTTTTTAAATAACGGAAACAATCAGGAAATAATGGAGTGAAGTTATCATTCTTTAATTGCTTTGTTCTGGCCCTTATATCAGCCTGTAGGCAATCAAGTATCTTTTCCTGTGTCTTTTTACTTAACTTGGCAAATTCCGCTTTTGCAAGCTTTTTAGATTGTGATACAACACGCATTGAAGGAGGTATCTTTCTATATGATTCCCAGAAAGGTTCAAAAAATTTATCTACAGGTTTTTTCTGACTAATAGTTTTATAGTTATTTGTTTTAGTTAAATTGTTATAGTTAGGGTGTATCTCTGACACTACCCCAGTATCTGTCTGACACCCCCCTAGTGTCTGTGTGACACTACCCCCAGTTCCTGTGAGATACCGCCCATTGATAGCTGGGTCTGGGACAGGAAGTGTCTTACATTGCTGCCAGATGCTGACTCTATAGCAATTAGTTTTTTGATTAAACTCATCAATCCTGTACTGCTTTTGCAGTAAGCCAAGCTCAACTAATTCATTAACAGTCCTGATAACACTTGATCTGGACATCTTGGCATCTTTAGCGATTGTTGCATAACTAGGCCAAATGTTTGGATAGTAGCTCTGCAAAACCCATATAACAGTTAATTGATATGGTGTTACTTTTCCTTTTAATGCTGTCGGCAAAGCTATGAATGGGGTATTCTCTGGTATAAAGCTCATTTTGTATGGAATATATTATTTCTGTAAAAGGCATGGAATCTGCTCCGCAGGGAAGCAAAAAACACGTTGGAAATGGAATAATGATTGAGACAAGTAAACGTCTAAAGTCATGGCGAAATCAGGTGGAATTAAGGGCAAAGTTAGTTGCAAACGAATTAATACAAGAACCAGTAGAAGTTGGGGTGGTGTTCTGGTTTAAAAGGCCGCTTAAGCAATATCTCTCAAATGGTATGGTTCGTCAAGATGCTCCTGTGTATATTACCAACAAAAACAAAGGTGATCTGGATAAACATTGTAGAGCATTACTAGATAGTCTAACTGGGTCTGCATTTGCTGACGACTCCCAAGTTGTATCTTTACACGCTGTCAAAAAATATTGTGATACAGAATCTCAAACTGGTGCTGATATAAAAATAAAGACAATTTGCGAATAGGCAAAAAAAAAGAGCCTTAGTAGCTCTTAACAAGTTCGTACATTCCAGTACGATTGTTTTTGACGGCAGAGTAATTAGCGTCTCTTGCTGCGTCTCTGCAATATTCACAAGCAGTATCAATATTGCTTGTGTGAACATACTTCATACGATTGTCGTATGTTTCAGTTTCAACAGTATAAAGAAAGTTTGTCATGGCGAAAGTTGTATCTATAAATAAATATATACGATATTTATAAAACTGTCAAGTATTTTACAATTAGTAATAAGTAGTCGGGTTATAGATCAGCACTTCGCTTGCTGCCCTGCCTTTCCCACATTTTCGGTGGGTATTGTATAGCTTTCAAACTTACTTGGCTAAGTCTTCAGGCTACCCGACTTATATTCTTATAACTCATTTAAAGCGTGTTCAAGGGAATAAACAACTCTGGAAATGATACCAGCATCTAAATGCTCTCTAGCAACACCAGATCCAGTTGTTGATGGGTTCTTTTTTAAAAACTGTCTAAGCCTTACAGCATCTTCAGCTTTTATATTTAAAAAGATGTTCATGTATCGTTTTAGGTAACGAAGCATAGGTAATCTCTTACAAATTGATATTAGCTTTTAATTTAAAGGATCATCAAATTCTGGAACATTTGCTGTGTAAATAACATCTTCGCAGTTTTTTATTTCTAAATGTAATAAAGCAAGTTTTTCTACTGCTGCATATACTTCTGGCCTTGTTCTGGGTTCACAAAGGTAATCTATGTATTTTTCTGCCTCTTGTTCACAGAAAGCTTTTTTAAGTTGATATTCAAGGGTCATGGTTAACCTATTTTTTTCATTTTAGAGTTAATGTTTTTTCTGTACCAAGCATTAAATACTTTCGGTTCTGATTTAACAAAAAATGTAGCCTCCTTAATTACTTGTGCTTTTACTACTTTAAATAAGTTATCTAAAGCTTCCTCTGTTTCTTGAATACATTCTTCTGCTTTTTTATCTGATGGAGCAGTTGCCGCCAATACTGCTGCACAAATCGCCCCGTTGTACCAGTTTTCTTTTGATAAATCCATTTACTTTGCCTCCTTGATGCCAAATACTTTGTCAAGAGAACTAAACCCTGTCATTGAGTACATAGTATAAACTTTGCCGTTTGGGTAGATACCAAGAGTGATGTACTTCCAGTTAAAAACACATTGAAAGTAATGATTGATTTGGTCATCTTCAATGCGTTCTGCTTCTTGTTTGATCTTTAGTGCTAGTAATTCTGCAACGCTATAGTCTGGACTTAATGATTTAAATTGAGTTTCCATTGTTTCTTTGGGTGATAGGTGAATAAAGACCCCACCAGTTGAGGTGGGGCTGATAGGTTTACTTGTTTTCTGCTGGGTTTCTGTAGCCGTCACCATCAAATCCTGTGAAGTGTGGTTCTTTAGCTGAAGTAGCTCTTGCCATCATTTCAATCCACTTTTCATCTTTGGTCTCACTTAGGTAAGCAAACATTTCATAATACTGGACAAATAAACCTTGATATTTGATTCTGCATTTTCTGTCAGCTTCACTATCAGAAGTGAATCTTGTTGGATAGTAATAAGTTTTGCCGTTGTTGTGATAAAAGAAAGACCTGTTGTCTTGTCCAACATTGATGTCTTTGAAGTTTTCTTCTAGTTGAGCAAGAGTTTTTTTGCTTTCTTCAATAAGTTTGTGATCGGCAGCTTGTACACCATTTTTAAGCTCAAGTTGATATTGAGCTTTCCAATTTCTGTACATATGTAATTCTGCTTTTGTTGCTTTAGTTGCGTTTGCCATTTGAATCCTTTGCGAAGTTTGAATAATTAGCCGATCTCTCGACCTCATATCTATACAATATATNNTATTCATATATAAGTCAAACTTCTACCTCTAATTACCTCTATATGTTAAGAGTCTGTAATAATATCTTATAGGTATTGACAGGTAGTAAAGGGTAATATAATATTTAGATATGGCTGAGATAGCCATTCTTTCGCAAGGTATTTTAAATGATTAAGACAAAACGAGCAAAAGCAAATCCACATTATGTGGTTCTTAAATGGAACAAAAACAATCCTTTAGTTCCTACCCAACAAAAAGAATGGGAGATTATCAAAGATTATGACATCTACCATAAATGGGACAGCATCTTATATAGAGCAGAAAGATTCCAAACTTATGCTCAAGCAAAACAGTTCATTTATGAGAATAAGTGATGACAACTACACCTAAAACACAAGCTGAGAAAGATCAGCACAAGAGAGACAGGTTTAAAGCTCTCTTCGTTCAAAGAGTTAACGCTTTAGTTAAAAGACATAAGCAACTTCTGAACCTTGCTAACCAGAGCAACTACAAGTTCACAGAAGATGAGGCAAAACAAGCGGTTAAACTTTATGAACTAATGCTTGATGGGGCAAAAGAAAAATTTACAGATGTTGAATCCTATCCACTAATTAAAATTCAATTCGATCAAACGGAGCTTGACTAATGCAGAATCTATTACTTGCTATCGCTGCTATGGGGTTGTTTTATACAACCCTCTCAGGAACACTTTACGAGATGACATATAACGACTGTCATCAAAACAATATTGAACTTGCCTGTGAGGAATTATCTAAATGAACTACGCTGCAACTATAGGTTATTTTGCTGCCGCAATATTGGCAGGGGGGATGATATACCTCAGTAATAGTCATCACAGACTTGCAGATAGTAATCAGGCACTATCAGCAGATATTCAATTACTCATTGAAGCATATACTTTTGGTGAGAAAGATTTTTGTTTACTAGCACCGAAACCTGACGATTGGTTGATCTGGGAAGAAATGCCATACAGAACAAGACAAAAACAGGAGTTACAACAATGAGAATTAACTTAGATTTGCCAAAGTATAAATGGGACGACATTTACAATCATTTATCAAAACACATAGATAAATCAGAGAATGTTGCTGCACTTTGCACCGCAATTAAAATGAATCATTATGAAAAATCTTTAAATCAAAAGATTTATACATTCTTATATTCTAATGGTTTAAACACAGCAATATTACCTTCTACAAGAGAAATCAAAAAACATAGAGGTGGGGCTGGTTTAGTTAAAGAAATTTATTATGTTCGTGGATTAAGTCACCCAAAAGCACAAAAAGAATATTCTGAATTTATAAAAAACAATTTTAAATTAGTACCTTTGGGGGAAGAATAATGACTTTTGAAATTAGACGCATACAGCAAAGGCTTGCTGATCTTGAAAAAGGTTATAAAGAACTTTCTTTCTGGCATGACAAATGGAAGAAATTTCACCTACAAGAAACCTCTTGTCATGTACAAAATGAAATACTACAAAAAGAAGTTCACGAAACTATGAAGATGATGACTCAATCAATCTTAGAACTTGCTTCAAGAGTAGAAAAATTAGAACAAAAAAATACTGGTAAAGACCACCCCTGATCTCTACCAGTACTCCACCCATTGTCCTGATACCAGAGGACACCAATATATTAACAGAATGGAATCTTTAAACAACACCACACCGCACATTACATCAGTTGATATTGATGAACAAGTGTACAGATCAGATGGAGCCATTGCTGCCTCTGACTTGAAATACGCCATAGATCATGGCCTTGAGGCTTTTAACATCTATAAGTATGGCAAAAACAATCCTCCCAGAATTGCAACTCCAGCAATGAAGTTTGGATCATTAGTTCATAAATTTTGTCTTGAAGAAACAACTTTTCATCAAAAATATGGCTTGCTCAATGAGAAACGCACTAAAGCTGGTAAAGCTGCGGCCTCTGCCATGCAACAGCTTGGCATGGAAACTTATACAACACCAGAGCTTGAAACTTGTATAGCTATTAAAAAAGCTTTGTCTGAAAATAAATTTGCTAATAAATACATTATTCAAGACACTCTGACAGATACTAGAGGATTAGCAGAGCAATCTTTTTGGTGGAAGCATAGAGAAACAGGTTTGCAATGCAAATGCCGTTGTGACTATGTGATTGATGATATGGTCATTGATCTCAAAACTACTGGTGAAGGTGGTGCTGCTCCTGACGTATTCACCAAAACTATAGTTAATTTCAAGTATTTTCTTCAGGCTGCTCACTATTTACAGGGAACAGGCCAAAAGAGATTTATTTTTGTAGCTGTTGAAAAGGTATTCCCATATAGCGTGGGAGTATATGAACTTTCACCCCACTTCATTGAACGTGGGTATGAGCTACAAGAACAAATTTTGTCTGACATAAAAGCTGCCCAAGAGTCAGGCATATGGGCTGGATATACCGATCAAGCTCCAGAGGGCATCAAAACACTTACACCCCCTAAATGGTTATGACATTTACTAAAGAACAAACAGAACTACTTAATAAACCTATTGACCCTAAAGTTGTTGCTTTTAGAAAGCAAGGCAATATGCAACTTGCTTACTTAGAAAGCTGGTATGTAATCAATGAAGCAAACCGCATCTTTGGATTTGATGGCTGGTGGTCTGAAACAGTACAGCTTGATTGTGTTCAAAGTGATGAGTTCTGTGTAACTTACATTGCAAAAGTCAGAGTGACTGTTGGTGATGTAATCAGAGAAGGAGTTGGGGCTGGACATGGCAAAGGTGAAAGAGTCAACTTAGGTGACAAACATGAATCAGCAGTAAAAGAAGCTGAATCTGATGCAAGAAAACGTGCCTTTATGCAGTTTGGTTCACAGCTTGGATTGTCTTTATATGACCGCAGTAAAGCATGGAAAAATCCTAAAAAAGATAGAACTCCAGTTTCTACTCAAAACCTTACAGTTGTTGCTAAAGATGCAATCTTAAAAGCTGANANNANANAAAGNCTTGATAAATGTGCTGAGTCTTTAGAGGTGCGTTATGCTAACAGACAAATACCACAAGAGGACTACAACGACCTCTGCGACTTAATTAAAACTAGAAGAGAGGTGATTAAGACATGACAGTAGCAGAAAGTCAGTTTTTCACAACAGATCAACTGGCTAAAAGATATGGCAAAACTCCTCAAACTATTAGAAAGTGGAGATACAAAGGCTTTGGGCCTGAATACTATGAACTTTCTAAACTAGAAGCCATTTTTGGAGATCCCAGAGTACGTTACGAACTTCATAAAGTACTTGCTTGGGAAGAAGCAAATGGCATTACACCTATTGAACCTTTTTAATTACTATGGCAAACACCGCATTTAACGCAAAACTAAGAATCGTTGACAATAACAGCGATAGAGAAAACGCACCAGAAAGAAACGTAATTATCGACATATCAGTTGATGAAGCCATGAAGATGGCAAACTGGTTACAAACTATGGTCGATAATGCCCATATTGAAGATACTAAGATAAGGGTTTACAAAAGCAAATCAGATTATGATGAAGTTGCTGGCTTTTCGATCTGGGGCGGCCTTTGGGGTAACTCAGGCAAGATTGCACCATTAAACCCTAAATCGGCCTCTGAGAGGACTGTAAACGTCAAAGCAAACCAGCGTGAACTTCCAGAAGATTTACCTTTTTGATTATGTACTTAGTAACTTTTCCAAACAATCCTTATGTCGGTCAGATTTTTTATCACCCAGATTCGGAAAGAACTTATGAGTTTTGTGAAATAACAAAAACAGATCACGAAACTGGAAATGTCATTGAGTCCGCTAGTTGGTTTGATATTACAGAAAAGGATTTGGTTCCTTAACTTAGAGGCATGACCACCTTAGAGGTTTAGGGTGATAAGCTGCTCCTTTGAAAAAAGTACCATTGATGACTCTGCTAGTGGTTTTTGGGATCGACTCCAAACTTTTGCCAAAGATGTTATGAGTTCCCTTCGAGGATATGAAGTGAGTCAGCCCTCTTGCGGGTTTCCTACTTTATACAAGCAAGTCAGTCTGTAAGTCCTCTACTTCTTACCGAATATAACAAACCTAATGCGATCCCAAAGGGTCGCTTTTTTTTGGCGTAATTTATTTTCTAGTTTAAACAAATAAGCTTGCTGTGAGGCAATTAAATCAAGTGCTGTAGTTATAAAGTGAGCTTGCTTTGCATTTGTTTGCAATAACTTGACCGCATAAGGTTTTAATATCTCAATATCTTCCAAATTATTTATAAAAGTTATAGATTTTTGCACTTCAAACTCATTTTCAAGACTATAAGTAGAAGTTAAAGCCTTAATAATATTCCTCATTTTGTTGGAAATAATTGTCTTTCTAGAATATCTACTGCTCGATTATCAAGATTATTCGAGGTCTGTTCACAGATTGTACGTAAAAGGTCAACGATCAATCTCTTGCAAGTTGTCGTGGTGAGGAAGCGTAATAATATAGGTTTTAAAATTTTAACCATGATTTGTCTGTTTTTTCAAACATAGCAGAAATTATTGAATTTTGCCTTCTAACCTGCTAACCGCCTGTGATAGCTTGTTTAGTCTGTTGTATATATCTATAATTGTCTTTTCTCTGCGGTTACTCATATTAGATAAAACCATAACAAAAGCTGTAGCTGCTGCTCCTATTAATGCTGCATAAACTTCTGGCATTTTCTTAGTTATATTTATGTATAGTATGACTTAGGAACTTAATTTGGAAATACCAGAAATCCATATACGAAAAATTCATATACAAGAGATTTATATTCCAGAAATTCCAGAACCTTATAGCCAGCATTATATAAATGTAACTAAACCTCCTGATATAGACGTTATTGGTTGTACCTATCAGCATCGTGATATAAAAAATACAGGTAATAGAAATTTATTATTAGAAGATCCAAATGGGGTATATTCAACGTGCGATTTTCCGTTTCCTAGTTTTGTTCCTCTTGACTATTCACCTGAAAATTTGGTCATTACAGAAGAAACGCCTGTTACTAATGAACCACCATCTTTTCCAGAAACAGACAAACCAGAGATCCCAGAAATTCCAAAAGAAAAGCCAACTGAATTAGAACCTTGTCCCAGTAAGAAAGATCAAAGAGTAGGAGACTTTCGTAACGAAAAAAGATTAGAACGTGTTATTGGACATAAAAGAGGTGATGATGGGTTTGAGTGCATAACTCTGTATGAAGAAGTACCTTTCATCGACCAATATATACCTACTCCTAGCGTTATTTTCTCAACTGCTGTTATTGCATCTGTGGCTGCGACTACTCNGATTCTTTTGAACTTAGTTAAACCTATAGTGAAAAATTTAATAAAGAAACTAACAAAGAAGAAAGATAAGGTAAAATAAAAGAACCCTATTCGCCAAGGCAATGGATAGGGCGTCTAGGTAGACAAGTTTAACCTGTGCTTGTCTACTGCTTTTTTAGTTCGTGAGTATGTGGGATAACTTGATTTGGTGGAACTGTAACTACAATATTTTCACAAGTAACAGCACTAGGAGTATTAGGCTTAAACATAACACCTAACCTCGCCTGTTCTGCACATATTTTTAATCTATGAAGAGAGATTTCCAATGTAGTTTTCTTATATAATAATTCCTGATTTTTAATATTTATTTCTGCTGCCCTATGACAAAGTGCTGGAGATTTTCCTAATGGAATGTTTATCTGAGCAGAAATTCCATAATTTAAATTAAAATTTTCTTTCTCGAATCTTGGGGTTTCTTGAACGTATTTAATAGCACCTGTATTTTCGTCATAAATATTTTGTCTCGTAACTGTTTCTCTAGGTAACGAAAATGTATGAGAATCCGTTACATAAGGAGTGATAGTAAGACTAGGAGAAGCACAAACTATGCCTTGACTCATTCTGAAAGAAGGCATTGAAGATGGAGTTATCATTGTTGCATTATTATTGACTACCCCTTGAGCATTACTGCTGGGCGAGGCAACTGTAGTATTAGCTAAAACCTTAGTAGGACAAAGTAATAAAGCTACTGCCCAAAGGTAGTTGTAGTTTCTACTGTGGTGCTTGTATTTATTGTTCTTGTTATTGTCGTTACTGTGTCTAATCCACTTCCATGAATCGACTCTACTAATGAAAAGTTTTGTCCAGCATTTGTAATTTTCCATCTGGGAACTGCTTCTAGGCTTGGCGAAGTCCAACTAAAGTTCACACCTCCAACTGTTTGTTCTGTAAGGGTTGTGGTTGTAGGGTTAATATATCCGTTAAGATCGGCACTCTCAATATTATGTCCTGAAGCAGAGTAGGTATATCCTGTGCGGTACTGATAGCTAGTGATTGTCTCATTTATAACTGACTCCGAAGTACTTGAAGTTTGAGAACTTCCTGACCTGAATTGAGGCACTACTGGGACTGCAAGAGTCTTTACAGGTAGTAGCAATAATATTAGTAGCCAAAATTTAGTCAATGGTAATAGTAACTGTTGTTGAGCCAATACAGCTAGTACCAGATCCTCCTGCTGCACAGGTATGCACCCCACTACTCAAACTTGTCATCGCTAATGAACCTGCGACTCCTCCAGAACCTATGGTTGTCTGTCCTCCGAGATGAGGCAATGCAGCAATCCCTGCCGATGGGGTAACAGCCGATGGTGTTGCATCGCCCATAGTTACTGATTCTGTCAAACTAAATGCTGACCCTGCTGTTGTTACGGCTTTATCAGTTTGAATCATAGCTGGCACTCCAGCAGTTAAACTTCCAATATTTAATCCACCGATAGCATTTGAGGTGGTTGATCCTCCCGAAGTAACTGAAGGAGTAATGTTGTTACCTGATATTGAATAAGTCGTACCAAGTTTATTAGTAACGCTATATGGCATATCTACACTTATCTGTGCAGATGTTGTGAACTTCTGGGTTATATCAGCATAAGCTGGTGCTGATATGAGAAATAAAAAAGGAAGTAGTTTTTTCATNATTTTGGAGGAGTGCGATCAACTCTAGAGACTTCGGGTTTTTGTGTAATTAGTTCTATTGGTTGTTTTATTATGATAGTTTGATAGCCACCATTAGGGTCGCCATTCATACCATTTTCTCCTTCTTTCTTTTTCTTCTTTGCTCCTTGTGCTGCATTAACACTAATACCCAAACCACCTAAAATGTTTCCTAATAATCCAGCCGCAAACGTACTATCCACTCTTGGTTGGTCTGGAATGTCCATCCCGAATAGCTTGTTAGGTAGTTTTATATATCCAAGAGACAAGACTAGCAAACACCACGTTAAGATAAACGCTTGAGCCACAGTAGAAACTAAAAAGGTAATTTTCTCCTGATAGTCAGGTTTGTCATCTTCTAGTTCTTTTTTCTTTTCTGGTGTGTCTTTTGTTTTGCCTAGCATATTATTTCTTAGGTGAAGGAGCAGATGGAATTGATGGCCCTGTTGTTTTTGGCAAGGCATTGTCCATCACGTTTGGAAGCATACCTCTTACATCACCAAGTATTTGGTTCATAAGTTTAGTTTGAAATTGAGGAGAAGTAAGATACTTATACCCAAAATAAGAGCCACCTAAAGTGCTGGTGATAAGAACAAATGAAGCTATACTTAAAATGTTAGCTATTTTTTGAAACATGGTCAAAGATGCAATAATAAAGGCTATAAGCCACACGCTAATTATATCAATGCTTTTAATTTTACCAACTATTGCCCCTTTATATTTAATTTCAAGCTATATGACTAGGCAAATGACTATCAAGAATTAGGATCTTCTGGGTATTGTGTCATATTAGGTGTATAAACTCCGTCTTTTTCTGTTGATCCATAAAGAGTAACTAAGGCTGCTGTGTCCTTACAGTTAGTTATCTCTGTTTCTCTTGTATTACAAGCAGTTCTTACCCCATCACGATAGGTTGTTATAGCACTTGGGATTGCAGTAGATTTTTCAGCTTTTCTTACAACGTACCAATCATATCTAGCTAACAAAGAACCAGCAGTTACTTTCTCCTGTTCTTTCAAAACTGACTTAACACCTTTTATAACCATCTGACTGCCGTCTTCATTTTTCATTAATTTGCCATCTTCATCTTTAGCGTCTACATCATCAAGTGCTTTTGCAGTTCCATCTCCCCAATAAAAACGTGAGTCGTATGTCTTCGGGTCATCAACCTCAGTAATACCAATATCTTTCTTCTCTTGTGCTGTTGAGAGTCTTAACCAGTTGGCAGGGTAATGTATATCCCCTGAAGTGAAGGGAACATCAACTGCTAATGGTTTTCCGTTTAATTTAAAAGCCATAATAATAGTTTACCTCGCTCTAGAGTATTTGAAAGGTGATTCTGCAAAAGCTAAATATATGAAATCAGCAGCATGGTTTGTATCATTATCACTTCCTCTTAGTTTAAAACCATTTGAAAGTAAATCCATTTGATTACCTGATGAACTTTCAGTAGATTCTGCATTACCTAAATTTGGATATAAAGTTTTGTTAGCAACATTAAATGAATTACGTGAATTATCGTACATATTCCAGTTACCACCCCAATCTCCTTTCGTAATTACTAGTGCAGGTCTAAAACCTGTAAAAACAAACGTGCCATCAGCATTTTGGTTGCCTGTATATGACCCAAACTTGCTATACCCTTTTACTTCGCTAAAACAGTAGGCAATATAATTATCAGTTGAACCATTTACCGCATTATCAGTTCCGACTGAAAAAACAGTAGAGGTCGGAGCGGTATTTGGAAATACATTAGTGTCTGAAGCTGCTGTATTAGTTGAGTTCCATTTAAAATATTTTCCATAGTCATTCAAAATCATTCCATTATTTACAAACCAATCTTGTGAGCCACTTCTTAATTTAACGACTAACCATTTAGGGGCTACTCCTAACCCATGACCAATAGTTCCAGCACTACCTGTCCCTGTCCATGTAACAATGGAAAACCCTGCTGAAGCATTGACAGATACAGATGAAGTTATAGTTCCATCACTATTTGAAGAAGCAGATCCTCCAGCTTTCCAATTCCAACCGACATAGGTTTCACCACTTGCATTATTTCTTTGATATGGTGCGTCTGCATTAGCTGTACTGCTACCTTTTCCAAGTGTAAATCCGTCTGAATTAAAGGATTCAAAACCTCCATCAGTTAAAGTATTAGTTTCCGCATAATTATCGTTAGTTGCTAATGGGCCTACGTTTCCATTACCACCACTTCCATCTGTATTTGATCTTAGTGCATCAACCCAAAAATGACTCTGAGCACCTCCACTTCTTCTTTTTATCCATGTTAAATCAGGTTGGAAGTTTAAACCAGTAATAGCTCTATTATCTGTGCTATTTCCTGTCCAAAGCAAAGTATCAAAATGTTTATCAGGTAGTTTTATTGTTGGGTTGGGTAAGTTTGCTGAACATAATGCTTTATATCCACTAGGCGGTGAATAATAAAAATCTCCTTGCCCACTTCCATCTGCATTTCCTTGTGCTGTTTTGTTTCCTTGAAATGATGAATCTTGTCCAAAATTTATTGCCCAAAAACTACCGCTATTGTATAAACTTACTTGTGGCATATAGTTATTTGCGGTTACACTTGAAAAACTATTTGATTGCAATGTATTATTTTTATAAAATTTAATACTTCCTACATCTGCGTCATAAGCTATACCTAAAATATCGCCATTTGCTAAAGCTGCGTTTCCGCTTGTTGATGAACTATTATTCCAAATACTACCAGAATTTTCATATCCCCAACTTGTAGCAGTAGATCCTACATGACTATTCAATACACCACCAATGTTACTACCTAAACCAGCAATGCTTCCAGATCCGCTTGTATCTCCCATATAGACTTCCCAATACCATTTACCAGATGTCATTCCAAAAGTACCTAATACAGTTTCATGTTGTGCTGCGTATGTTGCCCTTAAATTACCTTCTGAAAGGGTTATTGATCCTTTGTCTAAGGGATTTAAGGTACAAAAATTATTTGTAGGAGTATCTTTTACAGCATCAGTTGTTGCAAAATTATTTGGTGTGAAATTGTTGCCGTTACCGCTTGAATCTTTGCCAAGTGTTGTTGCAGTCGTTCCAGAATTATCTGAAAAATTCAAATAAAATCCATTTGTTCCATAACCACCTGTATATTTCTTAGGCTTATATTCTCCTGTTACTGCATCTGTTTCTGCAAAAGATGATGGAGTTAAAGCCGATCCATCTATTAAATGAACTTCTGCTAAATATCCATCATATAACATATTTGCACTACCGCTTGCCCATCTTGTCCCAAGTACATGAAGTGAGTTGTTATTTACACTTGTTTCAACATCTTGAGAAAAATTATTTGAAGAAAGCTCTTGTTGGACACCATTTACATAGAGCTTTCCTCTGTTAGATTGAGTTCCCTGTGTCGTATCAATAGCACATACGATATGATACCAAGCAGATGGATCTCTAAATACTGCATTTGTTTTTACAGAAGCACCAGCACTTTGAAATTCTAAATAATCGCTACTAAATCTTAAAGTAGCTCTATCCGCATCAGATATATATGAACCGAATAAAGCACCAGTAAGATTAGCTCTTTTTGTCCATAGACTTATAGTAAAAGTTCTTCTATTTCCAGCACTACTAGGTGTTCTACTTAGGTATGCACTATCATCATCATTAACTCTTAAACTGCGTTCTATCTCGTATGCTTTCTTCCCTGCTATGAAGAAAGGATTAGGACTGCCTAAACTGCTCATTAGCTAAAGTTTCCAATAAACTGTGCAGTTATATTTGTATTGGTTCTGGCTATCCAAGCAATAACGTCAACCTGATTAGCTCCAGTTGATAATGTAGGTGCTGTACCATCTGAAAAGTCCCAGTACGATCCAAATGCTGCGGTTCTACTTCCTGTGCCATCTTGAGTTATAAATAAAACACCACTTTGACCAGCAGAAATATTAGAAGGGTTGGCAATAGTGACATTACCAGTAAGTGTTGTAGAAAAATTATTACCAGTTCTAAAGTCTAAAGTAATTGTAGATGCGTAGGAGATTGCAGTAATTTCTCCGATAGTTCCTTTGGTTGTTACTCTCCCATTACCAGAACCACCACCATTATCAAATACAAGCGTGTTTAAAGTGCTTGTTTCGTGTGCGACATTAGTGACCTTTAGTGTGGACATTAATCAGCCTCCTCTGGTGTGTTGCCTTTTGCAACCCATTCTAGGTATTCTTGGTAATCGGTGTTATTTGGATCAAGTGGAATACATTTAAGATTATTACCTGTTTTTGTTTCTATACTCCCAGTTTTACCTGAAAATGGATCGTTTACTAATTTATAAATAGGGTTTGTTGGATATGCCATAGTTTAAAGCTCCGCAGACAATCTGATTTTAGCTGCTGCGTTATCAGTTCTTAATAATGCAGAAGCACCTTGAACTCCAGTAGCTCCAGTTGCATATAAATCAACCATTCTTTCACTAGAAGACCCTTCCAAAGAAAATTGATCAAAAGTATCTTCAGCACCACTTCTAAACATTCTATAATAATCGCTTCCTGTTGTTTGATCTATAGTTGGGGTTGCTCTCATATTTGGGCATAATTGAAGTATAAGGTGCATATTTGAAGCAGTATAACAAGTGCCATTTCCAAAAGATTTGCCTGATCCGTCATCAACTACAACTTGAAAATAACGTCTACAAAGCTCAAGCTCCTGACCGAATGACCTATGCTCAAAATCTGTTGCCGTGCCTGTATCAGTAGCTTCTAATTGCACACCTGTCAAATACCAATCATTTGATGTGCTATCTGTAAAATTAACTTGTCCTGTTGCACTACTTGGATCAGTCGAACTTCTCCAAGCAGTATTTAAACTACCACCTTGTACTGCTGAACCAGCTACTAACCACCAAGTAATTTCTAAGGAACTTCCATTATCATTTCCAAATGCACCTGTAGTATCTGCTGGGAAATCTATTGTATATCTATTCCAGTTTGTATCTGAAACTGTGTAAGAGCCAGAAACATCTCTATTATTATCTCTGTCATAAAGTTCAACGCAATAAACACCTGTTTTAGTTGTTTTTACATAAAAAGATAAAGTAAATTTTTTTGCAGCACTTGTGCCTTTGGCAAATCTTTGGACATCAAATCCTTCTAATTTGTACTGTAATCTTATTTCTTCATTTGAAGCTATTGAAGTATCGGCTGTTGTTACGTCAAGTTTGTAACTATTAGCAAATCCGTCAGGCGAATCGGTTGATTGTGTAGCGGTAAACGCTGCGGATGTGTTTTGCAAATACAAATAAAATCTATCTAAATGATAAGCAGATGACGTAACAGAAGTAAAACTTGTACCTCTTTGTGCAATTTGCATTGCACCATTAATTATCTTGTTTCTATTACCTAATTGACCACCATTTACACCAGTTATATTTTGCAAACTATTAGATGAATCTTTACTAACAACAGTTCCATCAACATCACTAGGTAATGTAAGCGTTTTATCTGAAGAAGGGTTGGAAGTTGGAGCAGCTATAATTGTGCCATTTCCACCGCTATGTTTNAGCTTAATACTTGCCATAATTAACTAGGTTTTGGATTTGAATCCTTGACGTTTTTTATGTGGGTTGCCCACGTTCCAGTTGTATCTAGTTTACCTGCCTTCATGTCTGCATACAACATATCAAGTTGATCTCCAAAAGAAGCGTAAACAGTAGAACCATTTGTTGTCCTATCAGTTTTATATTTAACTTTAGCTGCCTCTGTGTTTAATTCAGTTCTTGCTGTATCAATCTTAGATTGAACAAGGGTTATAGACTTCCCATCTTTATCAAACGCTCCAGTAGAGTCATCAATAGTTACAGCGTTAGAATAAGCTTTTCTTATTGCTTCATGGTCTAAACTCATGCTGCTACCTCCATAACTGTTATAAAAGTAGGTGTTCTACTTCTGCTAAATTCATTACTATTACCAGCATCTCTTCCAATATAAACTGTATTACCTTGATCTCCAGCAGCAGCTTGTAATTTATAAGTCGTTGCACTTGTTGTAGAGGGTGAATCAAGAAATTGACCAGTAAAAGAACTAACATAATATGTTTGAGCCGTAACACAAGTACTACTTGCTCTAGCTTGACTTGACTCGCCTTGATCACCAATAAAAATAGCGGTTGACCCTCTTAACAATCTTATGTGACCTATGTGATTAGCTCCTGAACCCAATAAGCCACCATAATTTATTAGTATTTTATTACTTGAACTTGAAGGTGTAATTGCTACCGAAACACCTGTAATATCTGCCCATGCTTCATTAGCAGTACTAAAAGTATCTGTTTTAACTGTTTGAACAACTTGAAGAATACTACCCTTTGCTTCTGTCGCTAAAGTATCACGATCTACTATTCCGTCAGGCAAACCTCCTACTGAGATTCCTGTAACTGTTCCTGATCCGTTAATTGCAATAGCCATAACTATAAGATAACTAATTTTGCACCAGAAGGCACAGTTATTGTGACTCCGTTATTAATTGTAGGAGATACGCTATGAGCGTGTTTGTTTGCCGTCAAACTGTACGAGGTCGTTGCATTTTGGTCATTCTCGAAAAACACCTCATCTGTACCACCTCCCGTAGCTCCAGCACCGCCACCAATAGCACCCCAAGCACCATTGTTATAGCCTTCAAATTGATTAAGGGTGGTATTGTGTCTCAACATACCAACAGCAGGGCTACCATCCCTCTGAGCCGTTGTACCAGAAGGAACTGTAACGCTAGATGTATAGTTATGAGTTATTTTTCCAGTAAATGTTGCACCTGCTAATGGTGCTAATCCAAAATTTGTAGTAGCAACAGGACCAACAGTTACATATCCATTATTTGCTGCATTTCTTATCTTTAAATTCCCATCTGATGTATCAACGTGCCATTGATAAGCATAATTAGTTGTTAACGCACCAGACTTACTATTATTAGACGCAATAGCTTGCAGAACATTATTTAAGTCAGTACGAACTGCACTTCCTGTTCCGTTATCAATTACAAAATCGTGTTCTGCCATTTAAAAAAGTAACATTGAGTTTATTCTACCCTCCTTTACCAAATCCGACAGCCTGATAAGTGAAATTTCTATCAATCGAAGCATTTGAGGAATTTTTAAAGTGAACAGTAAATCCTGTACCACTTACACCAGAAACTACAAAGTAATCTCCAGATGCCATATTTTGAGCATTAATTCCAATAGAAGGTAAATTAGAATTTGCTCCTAATAAAGAAGAAGTACCAACAAAAAACGGATTAGTAAAGGTAATGGCCTTTGCCCCTGCTCCGCTTGCTGTTACATTACCTTGTTCTGTTCTTCTCTGTAAAGTTGCTGTATAGCCCAGTTGAGATACTCTAATATCCTGTGCCGTATCATTACTTGTTAATTTTGCTCTAAATTGAAATCCTCTACCTTTATAAGTACCATTTGCAAAAGTTTGGAACGCTGTATATGTAGGAGATCCAGAAGAAGGATTATCTTGTGTAACTCTGACTAACATTTCAGCGTTTACATCTGTTGCGGTAGCTCCATCAAAGTCTGTCCAATTATCAATATTCGCTGTTCTACTGTCTATTAAATCACTAGGATAAAAGGCTTCTGTTAAGAAGTGACGTTTAAGATCAAGACTAAATACACCGCCTAAATCTAAAGTATCTCCACCAGCAGTTCCACCGAAATCATAAGTTCCAGAACTAACAATTCCACCAAAGTCATCTAAAGATCCAACGGCATCAAAATCACTAATAGCATCAAAAAGTCCAGTTCCAGATAAGTTTAAACTGTTTGTTGTTGCATCAAATTCAACATTAGTTTTTGTTCCTTGAAATTTGGGGCTATCATTATCTTCTCTTCTTGTCTGTGTTAATAAAGGAGCAAGATTATCTGGCAAATCAAAGACTACGCTTGCTTCTCCAGCACTAAATCTGCCTCCGTCATCTCTAAATTTTAAGATATATTCACCTTCTAAATAAGGCACTTCTGCTGTTGTTGTATTACCAGCTAATGCTTGAATCAAATCAACAGAATTACTAAAAGTACCAGTTCCATCTGTTTTTGTGGAGTGTCTCACATAAACCCGACCACCATGAATAACGTCAACATCTGTAGATAAATCCCAACGCAATCTCACTAATTTTTCATTTATAGGTTCGGCTGTTAATCCAGTAACATTTGCTGGTAAAGCCGTCTTACCAACAGCATTAAATGTTAAATCAGCAGAAGTCGCACTTGTTTGCAATGCTGCGTTATAACTAAATACTTGTATGTCATAAGTTCCAATATCGCTATCAAATATCTCAAAATCAGGGCTAGAAGTCGTTTGTGTAATGTAGTTCCCATTGTTGTATCTATAGTTGACTTGATACTGAGTAACTCCGACAACAGGTTGCCAACTAATAATAATTTTTGATACTGCCTGATTATTTATTTCAACAATTTTCTCAACTGCTTGTAATGCAGCAGGGGCATTTTTTGGAAGGTTTAATATAGATACAGCCCTTGTTGGTAAACTTGAACCATCTTCAATAAAAGCATATTTTTCATTTACATAAGATAAAGCAGTAATTCCATAATTTATATCATCTATTTCTTCGACACTTATGACTCTAAAAAGTTGAGACTTAACAGTATCGTTTGATATTAGCCAGTTTGCATTGACATTTGGAGCTTCAGAAAAAGCACTAGAAACAGTAATTGTTGCTCCAGAGACAGAAGTAATATCCTTAGTCTCAACTGTCCCATCTGGCATTACTACGCTTATTGTTGCATTGCCTGAAGTTGCTATATCTGTGTTTGTAGAGTCATCAACAGTAATAACAGTTGTAGAGGTTACAGAAGCAATTCTTCCTCCTCTTCTTACCCCACTTCTAACAGGATCAGCGATTTCGATAATGGTTGATGGCCTAACAATAATTCCACTATCAATCGAAGTTGTAAAACTTACTATCTCAGTTTCATTTGCCTCGCTGAAAAGTATTGCACGGCCTAATCTTGCAGCTTGCCCCCTTGAAGTACAAGCAAAAGCTTTTACTTGTTTAATGCTTGTCCCTATCTTGTTTATTAAACTCGCATCTTCAACAACCTCATAATCTATTTCTTTACTATCCATATTGAAATAAGAAACAGAAACGACAGAATGACGTTGTTTTAGGCTGCTACCAGAATACGAAAATCCATCGCTAGTTATATTGGACAAATTAAACAAATATGAAGCCGTAGCTGGGCTGTCTTGCTTAAGAGCAATGCTGCCAGCACTCCAGATTGGCATACAACGCATTACACCAGCTAATTCATTTATTAAATCAAAGGCAGAACTAGAGGATTGAATATTTACATTACATGAAAACCTAGCCTCCTGACCTCCAAATCCATCTGATACCAAAGTGTTTGCAAACTTACTTGCAGTTACAAAAGAAAATAAATCAAGACTGCTATCTGTAATATGATCCCCAAACCCATAGCGAGTGCTTGTGAGAAGATCAAGCAAGATCATTGCTGGACAAGAAGTCCAAACAGCAGCACCCATAACTCCGTTAAATATATAACCAGTTGGATAGATAATTCGACCAGTATTAGCATCAACTGTAGGAGTACCAGAACCACTAGCCCCTGCTGCTGGTATTCTTACCTTTACCCCTCTAACTTTATATTTTCTTGATGGAATTGAACTGAACTGCATCGAATCCAAACGAAGGGCAGCATAAGCACTATTTGGATAAGTATTAGAATCATCAATAATCTCCCCAAAACTTGTCCAAGAAAAAGCATCAATTAAGCTTGTATCTGAACTATCTGCTGTAACTCTACTAACCCTAATATCAACAGGAAAAGCACCTGTAAAATTGACTCTATAATCTCTCTGGTAGGCATCAGAAGTTCTTCCTGTGACTGTATCCGTAATGACATCTGTATAACCACCAGAATTATATTGAACTGAAATTTTTAATTGAACACTAGACCCTAATAAATCTCCTTTATCTGTGGCTTTTTGTAGTTGTGGAAAAGTTATTGTTATATTTGCTGCATCAACATTGGAATTAGTTATTTGTCTTGTAACAGGTGAAGATTGAGTAACAGTTACTCCAACGGCTGTTACAGAAGAACTACTTTCTATCCCTTTCACTTTTGTTTGGTTTGATGTCCCGAATCTGGCATTAAAAGTTACGTCTTGATAATTAAAATCAGTAGTTGATGGATTTGCAGAATTAGCTGTTGCTTTCAATATAGGAGTATCATTTAAATAAACGTCTTTGAGTGCAGCGTTATTATATGCAGTCGTTCCTTGCGTTAAACCCTCTTTAGAAGCAGATGCAAATCCCTCGATTTCTCCTTCAGAAATTAAATCTAAGAATGTGGCATATTGTCTAGAATGTAAATTATCAGGTGTTCTAGTCGGTACAACAGTCTGCTGGACTTGTTTCCGACCCTTTCCAGAACCTCTAATTATTTTTTTTGTCATACCTGTACCTGTTGTGTGTCAACTGCCCCAGAGATAACAACGGAGCCAGTTATGATCTCTCCATAGACTATAGGCACAGGAGTCCCAGCCCTCGATGTATTCTGAGTGCCACCAAAAGCAAAAGATATTCTTGGATCTTGTTCACTTTTAAACTCAGGCATAGTTGGTAAAGGGAACAACATCTCACTTACACTAGAAAGAACCAAAGCTGCACCAATACCAAAAGCGGCTTTAGCTCCAAGAGCAGCCTTTCCAAAACCAATACCCTTTGCTCCAAATGAAACAGCTTTAGATCCAAAAGCTCCAAAGGCTCCCATGCCAATAGCGATTAAAGCAGCACCAAATATTAGTCTTCCAAATCTACCTCCAGCACCTTGTATAACAGGAACAAAATGTATATCCTGTTGTCCTATAGGGTGATCTATCTCTGTTTCGTCTATAGCATAATCACCGACTTTTACTTCATATAGTTTGGGGTTCATATGTTCTTCAATGCCTTCAAAATTATTAACTAAAAAACTTATTGCATGACTTAAAGTGTCTACTTTAACCTCAAATTCTTTATGACCGACAAATTTGGCTAATTCCCCATATAGTTTTATTTTACGCAGCATAACGATACCTCGCCCCTGTACATTTTAACAACCATTCTGAATATGGTTCTATGCAACTAAGTCTATCTCCTAAATGGTGCAAAACATCCCCCTCTAAGAAAATACCTACATGATTTAATCCTTTTCCTAAAATACTCATTGCTAAAAGATCTCCATTAATTAGTTTTTCATTAGGATCTAATAATTTAAAACCTCTAACAGGTAAAGCCCTATCAAAAACTGGATCATCTAAAAAATCTTCCAAATTTGCTGGTCTTTCATAATCTAACAACTCAATTCCTTTCTCTTCTCTATACCAATCAACGACTAATGACCAACAGTCTGTGACACCCCAAGCCCATTCTCTGCCAATCAAAGGAGCTTTATAGCCTGTAGGCTCTATATATCCCCATTTTTCTGTTTTAGGATTGACAATATGCCACGCAAGACCGCTTTGCTCACACGCTACTTTGTCAGGCTGACTCGCAACTGGTGGAGTTATAGGGTGGCTATGCACAACAGCAATAATCTCACCTGTATTATCAGCCCTTATATAATCTTCTGGATCAATAATAAAACATTGATGCTCTGTCATTGATAAATTACGACAAGGATAATATTTTTCTTTTCCTCTGACATTTAACAAAAGACCACAAGATTCTTTGGGATCTTGATCTTTAGCATGAGCGAGTGCAGCTTCTTTCCAATTCATACGACAAAAGTTCCAATACTAGGAAATTCGGCTCTAGTGCAAATCCTCTTAGGTGCATTAACACCAGCCATATCTATTGGGGCTGCTAATTCAAAAGAAACAACATCTCTATTTTCTGCTGATTTTCTATCAATTTCGTATATTTCTCTTGGGCCTTCTGCTGTAGGGTCAGGGGTTCCAAAGGGATTAGTATTACCAGCAAAATTTGCAGAATCTAAAAATCTTGCAGAAGTTCTAATTCTTGTAACTGTAGCTCCTGTTAAATCGTTTCCAGTTGTTATAGAGTTTACGTTTAAGANAATAGCTGTGATTGTTCCTAGTGCATTACTTACAGTTAATGTTGGTCTAGGAATCTGCCCACGCTGATAGGCAAAACCCTCTGCTGTGATAGGCATCTTCACATAAGTGTTTCCAGCCCAGATAATATCCCCATTACCTAATGCACTTGTTCCATTATGAAATCTATAAGTTGCTGTCGAACCATGTAAATTTGCATCTAGGGTTAAAGCAAAAAGTTCAATAATTGAAGAAGGATTGGCTTTCTGTAAATCAGAAACTATGGGGTCTGTACTCATGGCTCAAATACTTGTCTAAAAGTTGCTGTAACTGTTGCTCTGTTTAGATACGGAATTGTTTTATTCCATTTTTCGCATACGAACTTCATTGCAGAACTTTCCCCTGCTGGGGTGTAATCAAAACTTTCTGTAGCTCCCCTAGCGTCAAGAAAATCTTCAATAGTGTCCGCATCTGTTTCGCTGACATTCCATGTAAAATTGAAAGCTTTAGGCTTTTGATTATCTGGTAAACCAAAAGTTATTCTGTGTTCGTAACCATCTGCAAATCTTACAAGGTTATAATTAGGTGCATTATTTTTTCTCGATCCATAGGAAGGTTTAATATCTGGGAAGGTTGCCATTATGCTAATAATCCCCCTGCTCTTTTTTGTTGTATTATCTCAGATTGTACTGCCACCGCAATAAGTCTGCCTAACTCCCTACCTTCCTGTTCTCCTCCTTGTGCATCAATACCTCCGTCCATATCTACGTTCACAACTATATTATTTGTCATATTACTTCCACCTAATTCATTATTTGGAATAATATTACCAGCAGTAGAGGGAACAAATAATTCTGGCCCTTTCTCACCAACTATTGAGGGTCTGCCTACTGGTGGCCTACCTCCTGTTGAAAAAGTATCAAGATTTTTAAATATTCCCTTAGCACCTCCAAAAGTATTAAATAAAAGAGTATTAATTCCAAGTCTCATTAATTGTCTAGCAATATCATTCAATAAAGCTCTTGCACTATCTGCTAAAGATTTAGTTTGCATAACAGCATCTACTAAGGCATCTGAAACTCCTGTAGCAATAGAATCTCCTATCTTCTCAAAAGTTTCTGCAAGTTTTTTAGCTGCTTCCTCTTGCTCTTTTATCTTGTCAACACCTTCTTGAAGTTTTTTATTTTTCTGTTCTATCTTTAACAGAATTGGTCCAAAAAGCTCCCCATATTTTTCTATCAATTCAGTTTCTCTTTGTTTAATATCAAAACTTTTTTTATCCTCCTCTGTTTTAATTTTTGATCTTTCTATAGTTATTTCTAATTGTTTATTACTTTCTAGAAGTTTTCTCCTCGCTTTATCAAAATCTTTAGCAAGTTCAAACTCTTTTTTTGTTTTTAAAGATTCCTGTAATTTATTTATTTTCTCTTCTAATTGACTGATTTTAGTTTTTGCTATATCTGCTCCCCCTGCTCCACGAAGTAACCAATCTCTGAGAATATAACCAACAATATTTGTCTTTTCTACTTGCTTTTCTAACTTTGTAATTTCTTCCCTGTATTTTTTTATTCTTGCAGTAGTTTCATCTATAGTTCCTTCTTCTAAAAGTTTGTTAAATTCTTTATGAGCATTAATAGTTTTTAAAATTTCAACAGTTACAAGTCCTAAACCAACAATTAACGCACCTATTCCAGTTTTTATAAGAGCCATTTTGAATGCAGTAGCTGCGACAGTAGCCTTTCCAAAGCTCGCAGCAGTAATTAAAGCCATTTGTGAACTAGCAGCTAAAGTTCCATTTGTTGCCACAGCCGCAATAGACATAGCCGACATCTGTGCTGTTGTTGCAGCTATTACAAAAGACAACCCCTTAAAGGCTAAAGCAGCCCCAGCTATGGCTGCTGTAACCTGACCTCCTTCTGAACTGAAAAACTTTAATAAAGATGTTAATCCTTTAACTACTGGTTGTATGACAGGAACAAGAGCCTTCCCTAAAACTTCTGCGAAATCATCAAAAGATTCCTTTAAAGCATCAACATCACCTGCAAATCCAGCTCCCGCTGCTGTAGCTAATTCTTTGTAAGCCCCATTAACTACTTTCAAAATCATTGCATGAGCTTCAGCCGTCTTATTAGACTTCATTAAAGTCTTTATGGTATCTATTTGAGTTTTATTAAAAGAAATACCTGAACGATTTAAAGTAGATAAATTCCTTTCTGGATCTTCCAATGCCTTTGCTAATTGCATGAAAGAAGTTTTTAGATCTACTTGGTTAATTTGAGCTATTTCTGCAGCAGCTTTGGCCACCTTCTTATAAGAATCAACTCCTATTTTTCTAAAAGTAGTTAATAATGCAAAGCCTCTAGTAAATTCATCTTGACTAAATAAAGTTGCATCACCAAAATCACTTGCTGCCTTTTGCAATCTATTTAAGACATCAACTCCTTCATCTAAATTTTTAAGACCTTGTCTAAGAATTGCTACATCTCTTTCTCTCTCTGAAAACACCCTTAAACCACTATTTACAGTAGAAAAAGCAGCACCTAAAGCAATAATAGGCCCCATAGTAGCTGCTAATGAAGCTGCCAACCCTTTTGCTGCTGCCGATGTCCCAGCCAAAGAAGCTGAAGTTCCTTTTGCTGCTGCTGATAATTTATTAGTGGCTAAAGTAGTATTGTTTAAAGATGATACGGCACTTCTCGCATCTACAGTAAGTTTTACATTCGCCTGTGCCACAAATAAAAAAAGACTTTATTCTATATTACCTCTAATTGCGTTTTTGTCGTTGTGATCTTTTCTTTTCTTCTTCAAATTTGTTTTCATAATAGGCAGCCCAATATATAAGCTCTTCCTCTGTAATGGAAGTTCTTAGTTCATTTAAGGTTTTACCAAGTTCTGTTGCTAGGAAAAATTCAAAGTTGAGCCAACTATCCCCTCTTATCCTTTTTTTGCAGTATCTAAATCTAGTTTAATATCAAATAAAAATAGTTCTAAATCATTTAAAACTTTTTCTGGTAATGATCTTTGCAATATTGGTGCATCTGACATATCAAAAGCTGGACTGCCATCTTCTTTCTGTGCCATTCTACAAAGTAATTGAGTAGAAACAGTCAACCCTTCATCTGTCCCTGCTAATTGTTGAGCTTTTTGCCTATCAAATCTAGTGATAGGTGGAAAATATAGAACAGATAAGACTTTGCCAGATGAATCTTTCAACTCATACTTGCGTCTAGCTGTCATCTCATCTTTAAAACCATTGATGAGAAGGTCTGCGGTTCTTTCAGTTGCCATAAATAAATGCGAAGAATTTTAAAAGTTAAATAGCTGAAGTTATAGTGCCACTTGGCTTGAATGTGATGCTAATAGTATTTACATCACCCATAGATGAACTCTGCTCGAAGCTTGTTATAAGGCCGCTAAAACTGATTTTCTTTGAAGTAGCACCACTACCACTATCAGGAAAAAGTTCAAAAGCAGCAGTACCAGCATCTCCAGTAGTTAAAACACCATCAACAAAAGTTGCGGTTTCACCTGAGGCAGCAGCATCATACACTAATTCAGCAGATCCCTCACCTTCAATAAGTCCACCAACAAAAGATTTAAAAGTGTCACCTTGAACAGTAGTCTCTTGAGTATCTTTAGAGATAGACATAGACCAACTTCTAGTTCCAAGAACAGGGTTTACGGAAGAACCTCCGTCATCAAATTTGACTTGCCCAACATCGCCTTTAACAGCAGCCATAACAATTAAAAGAAAGATTTATAAATATATTAACTCTTTTCTGCTTTTTTTACAGCTTTTTTATTTAATTCTTGTTTTTCCATGTATCTACGACATTGAGGATCCCAATATTGAGGTTCTCTTCTTCCTTTTACAGCTTCAATAACATCAAGCATTTCTTCTGTGATTTCCATTTAAAGATCCTCATATATTTCAAATGTTATTCTAATCTGTGTTTGAAATTTTCCCTCTGGACTTGATGTAAATATTTCAGGCCCAACAGGTGGATCAAAACTAACATTTGAAACTGTAACCCTATTGTATAAGTCTCTAAGCCTTTTGCAAATCGTAAAATTAGCCCCTCCCCCTATGTTTTCTTCTGTAAAAACATTTAATATAACTAATCCAGTAATAGTATTAAAAGCATTAGAAGTATCGCCCTGTGTAAGATATTCATTTGAACCAAAACTTGTAATACATTGTACGAAGCTATCCTCAGTTGTAGAGTCAAAAGACATATTATTAAAAACAACAGGGATAGCAGGGCTTGAAGCAAGCTCTGTTGCTAACCTAGCTTCTATCGTGGATCTAACAGTATTTAAATCTACAGCAGCCATCTAAATACCCCTTTTAATAATTTCATATTGATTTCTAGCATATTTTTCAAGTTGCTTTCCTATTAATTCTGGGTATCCCTTAACTGTACCTTGTCTTGTTCTATACTGCTTATTCCATGAAGGAGGCAAGTTTTCTCCAAAGCAAACAGGCTCCGCATAAGGTAAGTTATTTGTAATTGTTCCTGTAAATTTCTTAATATCTGTTTGCCATGCGTTTCTTAACTGCCCTCCTCCTTTTGGTTCACCTTCATAAACGACTCTAACAGGTGTGGCTTTTTTCACTCTTGCTGTCCACTCCAAAGTAGTTGCAGCTACTAAATCCACTACTGCTTCTTTCATTACATCGTCAATTTGGTTTAAGCTGATTTTTCTTGTCATGTTTACCTCAAGATAAGATCAAAGCTAACAGCAGTATTATTCTGCTCATTCGTAATAACTTGAATAATTTTAAATTCAACATTGCTTATAACTACTCTATCTTTTGTTGTTGGTGCAAATGTAAGATCCCCAGCAGATATAGTAAGCAACTTATCCTGTGATTCAATTAAATCATTTACCTGATTCCTTGAAACATTACTTAAAGCACCTTTAATTGTCGTATCAGATGTTGATTCTGTTATAGCCCCAGTAGTGGTGTTATATGCCCCTGCTGTCACTTTTCTGATAGTTACATCACCACCAAGCTTCTTTAATGAAGCACTAGCAGCTTTTTTTAGTGCTTTAGCAAGACTCATAATAAATAAGCAATAACAGTTCCACTCCCTAGAGTAATGCTGGTTATAACACCACAAATTTCATTACTGGATTTAAAGGGAACAGCACTTAAATCACCTGTTACATTCTCGGCAACAAGTGTGATTACAGAATCCTGTAAGGCAACAACCTTTCCAAAACGCCCTGTGTGTGCGTCAGTATCATTGATGATTTTGGCTGCTGGAAAATTAGAATAAGGCATGATTAAATTTTGTAAGCTATACAAGCTCCATTTTGGAGCGTAATACTGGTAAAAACACCCTCAAGATGAAACCCTGCTGGCATTGTTTCACCATCTAGTGAATTGCCTGTATAGTTTTCAGTTACAAGAGTTGTGATATGTGTATTTTCATAAAAGTCAATTCTTTTAAAACGACCCGTATGGGCTGCTGAGTCTGTTATAACTTCTGCCCCGACATTATAATCAGCAGGAGAACCAAATCCAAATGCTTTAGCCATAATTAACTCCTCTTGATGCCGATATTTGCTCTTCCACCTATTCTAATACCCATTAGATAGTGGTCAACGATTGGTGGGATTCGATCAATACCTACTGCCCCATAAAATCTTGGAGTTGCATTTATATTACCAATACTAACTGTCGCAAAATCTTCCAAACCACTTAACTCTAAACCGTTTCTGTTGTTGTTTAAATAGACAGCCAAAATTACCTGTGCGTTTTTTACACGATCTGGGATTTCAGTATCGGTGTAATAATCAGCAACTAATCTATTTGGAAAAGATAAACCATACAAATTTGTGTAAGTATCAGGTTTTCTTACTCCTGATCTTGGCCATTCAAGTGCTTGGGTATCGTCTACCCTAGCTCCTAAAAACTTTTCACGATCAATTCTCTGTGCAGCCGTAAACAAAGCACGATTTTTATTATCAGTCGTAGAATTATCCCATGCAGCTGCGTCATCACTGAGGACTAAACCCTCAATAAATGAGTTTGCATCTGCAAGAGTTATATAGGTGTTTGCGTTAGCACCACCAACAGTTGCATCAAGAGTTATCGCCATTTAGTTTTACCTTCTTGGGCTTTGGTTTTGGTTTTGGCTTTTCAAGAGTTGGAGTTAATGAAGCTGCCTTTTCAGCAGCCTCATTCCTCGCTCTCATACGCCTAAAAGCGTACATTCCCATTTAGCTAGATGCTCCTTTTAAAGCAACATAGTTAATAACAATAGCTTCACTTAAAGATCCACCTGATACGTTGGAAACTGTGATCTTGAATGATCCAGCAGCGATACCATTAGCACTTACGATATAAGCACCTGCTGTACCTGCAGAACCATGACAAGCGACAACAACATCTGTTGCAGCGACTTTGCTGTTAGTAACTGTGAAAGATACTTCAGCAGCATCTGCTAATGCAGCGTTGTTCATTGTGATCTGTCCACTCTCAGTATTAAGAGTTACACCTGTTGATTTGTTAGTAGCCTGAGTAACAGTGCCACCGTCTGTTGGGCCGATTAAACTACCAGCACCAATTTCAAAAATAGAAGCCATGATTAATCTTGGTTACTTACGTTAGTAGCACGGACAATTCCGATGTTCTTTGTCTCATACACTTTCGACCATGATGCAACAGTTTCCAATACAGTTCTGTTTGGGTTAACTGTTGATACAGCGTACTTAAGACCTACTGGGTGATAGATATAGTGAAGATCCACAGCCATTGCTTCTTCTAAAGCAAGGATGTCTCTATCTGTTTGTGTTCTGATTGGTGCTTGCTCACCTGTAACAACTGCTCCTTGTGTAAAGAAGAATGTTGAATACTCGGTAGAAGAACCAGATCCTGTTGTAGGAACATCATCAGAAACAATTACGTTAAGACCCATAAAGGTATTAACAGTTGAAGGGCCATCAAATGCTCTTGATGTACTACCAGCAGTTGCGCTTCCATCTGGTGCGCCTGTGTTGTCATAAATGCGGTCAATTGCATTTCTCTCAACCAAGTCATAAAAGACTTTTGAATGCATTGCAACTGATGTTAACTTCTGACCTTGATCACCAAGTAAAGACTGTGCTTTTGCAACGTGTCTTGGACTTAATGTTGTTGGAGTATCACCTGATTCTGAATCAATTGTTAAAGCAAATAAAGCAGAGTTGCTGTCGTTTGCGTTGATAGAACCAAATGCACCAGTTAAGCAAGAGAATAAGTCTTTTTGCTTCTGGTTGTTAACATAAGCAGCCATCTTCTGAGCGATAGCAGCCATTGGGTCAGGGCCACCACCAACTGCTAATGCAGCCAAGTCTCTTGAACTAAATGCACGACCTCTGTGAAGAACAGCAGCGATTTGGTTATCAGCTGTGATCTTT
>FUFK010063142.1_pt1 | contig 33497 bp, 26 predicted proteins | sample 1021851 | NCBI WGS metagenome assembly FUFK01 (sample SAMEA51879418, study PRJEB19060) | metagenome | reverse complement strand
AAAAAAAAGGGCGACAAAATGCCGCCCTTTTCGAAATAAAAGTAAATCGCTTACTTGAATTTTAAGTTTGTGCTGTTCACACCTACTAGACCTACATAGTCAGCCGCGTTACCAAGTGAAGATGCAGTGTTTGTTAACTCTACATATCCGTATCTTGTTAAGAAGCCTACTACTGGTTCGAAAGTAGATGGATCTAATACAACACCAGAACTCATTAAAGGTATGTATGGGCAGTAGAATGCCGGAGCATCTGCCTCACTCGCACCTTTGTAACCTACAAGCACTGATGTGTTGTCAGCCGCGTAAGCGTCTACATAAACTCTCATTGCCGCATTTAAAGTACCTACAAATTTTGTATTTGTTGGTGACTCAAATGTACCTTCTGTTGATCTTGCGAACGCAGAAGTTGTTGCAGATTGAAGAATAGTTAAAGCAGTTGGAGATACTACTGCGTAGTTTCCAGCGCCTCTTCTTGTTCTTGTTGCGATTTGGTTTGCAACTCTGTTGATTAATACTGCCAACGCCGCGTGTTCATCACCCACGAATGTTGCAGTACCTGATACAGCAGACTGGTCAAAAGTCTCAGAAGCCGAACCGGCTAATGTTCTTAATGATCCAATGATCTCTTGGTCGATCTCAGCAGTAATCTCTTGGGCAAGTGCCGCCATGATTTCTGCTTCTACATCGATACCTTGTTGAGCCTGTGCATCTTGAGCCGCTTCAAAAGTCCATCTTGCTGATAGTTTTCTTGATTTGGCTTCTACAGGTTGTTTCAAGATTTGAATGCTTAATCTCTTACCAGCAGTACCTTCTAAAGATGCAGTTGATGCCGCTTTAGGAGTTGTGTTGTTGGTGTTACCTGAGTATGCTTTCGCAATCTTGAATGGAGATAATGCTTCTTCACCAGCAGTTGTGTTACCACTTACTGTGTCAGCATATCTGATTCTTAGTGTGTGGATTTGTCCTACAGGACCAGACATTGGTTGTACACCTACGATCTCATTCGCGATCACAGTTGGCATAACCCTTCTGATTACTGGAAGAATAACCCTGTTTAACGTAGCAACGTTACCGGCACTAGTTGCACCAGCAGTGGCTTGTTCTGACAAATACCTTTTAGTATTTTCAAGAACAACATCCATTGTTTTTTTCTTGTTGCCTGCTAAACCTTCAGTTAATGCGGCTTTTGTTTCGCCCCATTTTGATTCAAATAATTCAGACATTATTTGTTCCCCTTCAGTTTGTTATATACCCGCTAATTTACGGATACTGTTAATGTCAGCATCTCCTCTAGTCTGTCTGACATCCGCTTTGTCGCCTGAAGACTCAGAAATTATTTTCTTTGCCTGTGCAACTGGTTTGTCATCCATAACTGCAGGAAGATACTTGTCGTAAGCAGATTTTAGTTTGCCTGTTTGAACTGATTCTAACAGTTGTGACATAACATCTGCTTTTTCTTTGCTCAATGGTTTGAGCAACTCACCCATCGTTTCCTTACGTTCCATCAAATCTTTGGCTCTGGAAATTTCCTTCTCCTTAGATTCAATCACCGCTTTCTTATCTTCGATGGATTTCTCAGCGTCTTTTAGTTTCAAAGTGGTCTCGTCAACAACTTTCATAAGTTTAGCCGTTTCCGACTTCTCATTTAAGTATGATGCTTGATACTCTGAAGCAAACGCTTCGAATATTTTCTTACCAAAGTTGATCTCTCTAGCAGAACTGATGTCTTCTCTTAATTGAGCAATTTCTTGCGTCAATTTTTTAGAAACAGCATTCTCTACTACTTTTGCAGATCTCTTAATGAAAGTTTCTTTCAATTTAGCCAATTGGCCTTTTGCTTCTTTCACTAATTTAACTTTAGTTTCTACCACGCCTTTTTTGTCTTCATGGAATTCTTTAATTTCCTTAGCAAGTGCTCCAACTACGAACTCTTCTAATTTTTTAAAGTTTTCATGAACGCCTTGTCTATCAGCGTGTAATTCTTTTAACTCGTTAGTTAATTTGCTTAAAACAAATTCTTCTAACTTGCTTGAGTGTTTGCCTACGTTTTCTTTGTAAGCAATCTTTTCTTGTGCAAGTGATTTTCTGTCCTGTACAAATTTGCCTATTTCTTCAGACAACTTTTCAGTCATCATTTTATCAATAGCCTCGACCATGTTGTTCTTGTCATGTTCGTATCTCTTAGCAAATTCTTCTCTAAGTTCAGCAGTCACTTGATCTCTGTTTTCCTTAACTTTGTCGTTCCAAGCCTCTTCGATTGAAACCTTAGTTTCTTCTCCGATTACGCCTGATTCAACTAGTTTTGATATTGCGTCGATCATTATTTTAGTCCTTTTATTACGTTTTTAATAGCATCTTGTAGATACTTTTGTGCTTTTTTATCATTTCTAACTTCAGCCGCCATGCCCATTGCTCTATTTCCGCCTCTTGTGTTCATCAAGTGTTCGTAAATTGGCGTTGGGTAAGCACCTGGTGCCGAAGGTTGGGCCACAACATCGACAGTGATGATTTCAAAGTCTGAGACTTGACCACCGCCATATTCGGAAATGTTACCACTTCCTCTAGACGATACGCCAAGTTTCACACCTGATTCCAACATTGTTCTAACAAGTTGGCCCATCGGAGTAGGCAAAATTTTCATTTTACCATATCCATTTGGACCGTCCATCCACATTTCAGTAATCATGTGAGACACACGGTCTAAATTTATTTTAAGATCATCTGGATGATCCACTTCTCCAAGAACTGAATAACCTGAACCTATTTGATCATTAAGAGTTTTTACTGCTGTTTGTATTTCATTTACAGGATAAACTCTTTGATTGGCATTCTTGATGCCCCCTTGAATACAGATACCTTTCATGTACAAATCCTTGCCGTCTTTGCCTTCGTGCAAAACCTGTACTCGTGCCTGATCGTAGGTTAAGTGTTCTCTAAGATATAGTGATGACATCAGATTCTCCTAATGGTTCCAATTATGGCTATTACTTGCCGCTAATTGGTGATTTAACAGATTTTTCTGAACCATCAGCAGTGTTAGCCTTCATCTCTTTTTTGAAAGATGTTGACTTGTCTTTACCACCTGTGTTCTCAAAGTCTGCCATTTTCTCTGCTGTCGGTGCCGGTCTGCCTTTTTCGTCGGCTCCACCTTTTGCGATATTTGAACCTCTTGTTGTGTTCATATCCGCTCCACCATCACCTGTCATTGGACTTTTCTTAGCATCTGCATGGTCGGCATTGTCCGCAGATTTTTGAATTTTATATTCTTTCACTGCTTCTTTTTTCATGCCTTTATCTTTATGCATTGCTTCTTTTTTCATGTCTTTTTTATCAGACATTTTGCCTTCAACTGACAGATCAGCATCAGCGTCAGCAACTGGTTCTAAAGACTCGTCTTTATCGTCGTCGTCTTTTTCCATGTCGCCTTTGCCAGCCATCATTTTTTCGAATTCTGCTTTAAGTTCATCTAAAGCGTCTTCAAGATCAGCCACTCTTTCTTCGGTGTCTTCGTCTTCTTTGTCCGCATCCATGTCTTTTTCCATGTTGTCAGCGGCCATTTCTGCTTCACCTGTTTCGTCTGCGGCGATATCTTTGACTAATTCGTCAGTTGCATCTCCACCTACTTCTTCGATTGACTCTTCTTCTTTTGACTCTGCTTCGTCAGTTTTGTCGTCTTCGATTGCTACTTCTACGTCTTCGCCTTCGTTTGCTTCTTCTGACTTGGCTTCTTCTTTAGACTCCTCAGTAGTTTCTTCTACTTTTTCGTCTTCTTGTGACTCTGAAGTTTCAGACACTTCTTCTTCTTTCATGTCTTTTTTCTTCTCGTCTTTTTTGTCATGCATTCCTTCATTTGCTGAAGTTTCTGCACTTGTTTCGTCTGCTAATCCTTCGTAGATGTCTCTTGACTTCTCTACTACGATTTCATGAAATAACGCTTCCGCTTTTTCATTCTCTTCGTTGATTAGCAACTCTAATAATTGTTCAAATTTATTTGACATTGCACGTGCTCCTTTTTTGCTTATTTGCAAGGTTTGTTACTTATAAGTGTGAGTATTTACGTCAAACAGCGAAAAACGGCGCCAATTTGGTACCAAAATGGTGTTTTTTTAGGATTTTTCGATTTGTAAGTTATATATCTGCAAAAAATCCTTGATATCTACGTTGTTAAAGTTTTTAGCAAATTCTAGATCGTGTGGTTTGAATGATGTTGAAAGCACTACCCTATGAAACTTTATTTTAGGATAGTCTTGTAAAATACGTTTTGTTTGATTCATCCAGTTGCCATAAAATGTGGCTTCATCTATTGATCTTTTATAGTTTCTAGTATCTTTGAACATGTTATTGAACTGAAAACGCTTTTGTTTTCCGTCTCGTGCATGTCCTTGATAGTCAAAACCAAGGATGTAAATTTCATCAAATCCTTTGTCCGCCGCCATTTTAAGTGCAGTTGGACCTGAACTCCAACCTAAACTAGGTTTGAACCAATTTACATGGTTTAGTATATTTTGTTTTCTGTCATATTGATGATTGAAATTTGACCATACTTGATGATGTTTAGGGTAATCTGTTTCACCAATCTCAAATACCATTTTTGGATCTACCGCAACCAGATAGTCTGGTGTTTCTTTCCTAAAAACGCCATTGCAGGCAAACACAGGCCCATGCTTTTGCAGGTCTGCTACTTTTATTCCTCTACGTGATTCACCGTTGCCTAGTACAAATGCTGTGCCACTCATTACAGTGTTAAATTATCGTCTGTGGCTGGTTGTCCGTACATCTTTTGGACAAATTTTGCTTCTTCTTTTTGTTCGGCATCGTGTTGTTCAGATGCTAAACGCATTTTGTTGATGTCTTTGAGTGTTAGTCTTGTTTTTCTTGTGTCTTCTTTATCCAGTATAGATATGTCTTCTTCAGCATTATAATTTTTTTGCTGTTCAAAACCTTGTTCGCCTACTGTAAAAAATTCTTTTAGTATCATTTGCTCTATTTATTTTAGGTTCTGCCAGTTCCTGGCGTTGGTGTAGTGCCCGGTACTGGAGGTTGTCCTGGTGTTGCTCCTGGTGTTTGTGCTGGTGGCGCCGTTGTGTCTGGTGCCTGTGGATCAGTAAGGTTATCCAAGTCACCTGCGATTCCCGCCTGTGTCACTCCACCCTGTCTTAGTTCAGCGGATTTGGTTGCCTGTTTCTGCTTCACTGCATTTTCTTCTGCCCATTGTTCTGCGTTTTCACTCATTTCCTCTTCAGTTAATCCAAGATATCTCTTTAACGCAAATCTTTTTGACATGTAAGGTAGTTCAGCAACTTGCACAAAAGTTTGNACTCTGCTTTGATCCATTTCTGTCTGCCTGTATTGTGCAAAGTTTTGAGGTGGATTCATTTTTATTTCAAATAGACTGTTGTCTATAGAGTAACCTTTGCTGGCAATCCAATATTTAAATTCTTCGTCAAAAATTGGACTTACATTTCTCTGTAATCTTTCGCAATATTTGTTGAATCTTAGTTCTTGGATGTATGCAGTGCCAACTCTACCATCATTGTATTGCTGTGCGCCATCTTCTGCACCTGTTGGAAGATATGATGCAGGTATTCTCAATCCTCTGAAAAGTTTGTTGGTGAAAAATCTCAAGTCATCAATCTCACCTAAGTTTGTACCACCTGGCAGAGTGTCAACTTTAGAGCCTCTTCCTTCCGCTGTCTGTGGAAAGAAATAATCTTCATTGATACTCATTGGGTTATAGGTGGCATCAACATAATTAACACCACCTGTAGTGCTTGGAATTCTTCTTTGGTTAATTTCATTTTTGACTCTCTCCACAAATTGCATTGCTAAGTGGGTAGGCATATTTCCTACATCGATATAAAACACTCTTCTTTCAGGTGCTCTCTGCACTCTGTAGATAATAATTGCGTCTTCTAATAATTCTTTTTGTTTGTATACTTTGAAAACTTGTTCGAGAATGGACTGTCCAAAAGGAAACATGTTATCCAAACCATCTGACATGCTTAAATGAACAACATGTTCAGCGTTTATTGAATACTGATTCATTGTTCTATAGAATCTTCCGCCTGCGCCAGGACCTCCACCGTAGCCTGCGTTTGTCATTGTCGTGCCTTGACCTGCACCTGCATAGTTTTGATTGTATGTTCCACCTGTTGTGCCACCACCACCATATGTTTGATTTGGTGTAATTTGTGTTGCGCTTAATCTTTGTAAATTTGGATTTATATCTCTTACAACATACTGTTCAGGTTTTTTACCTTCTGATTCATTTACAATTATTCTATCTACTTTTGCAGGATCTATGTAAAGCCATCTTTGTGTTTCTGGATCTCTTACAAAGAAACAGTCCCCGTATTTCATTACATTTCGAAAAATTCTGAATACTCTCTTTTGGAACTTGTTAGATTTGGTCCATTGTTGCAGTGCCTTCTTTAATAGTTTTACTTCTGAATCAATTACTTCTCCTTTGAAAACAATATCAAATGGAGTTTCATTTTCTTTGTTGGCCTGTGTACAAAATTCTGCCAGGATATCAAGTGCGGCATTGACTTCCGAGTCAGAATCCATTTGATCATACTGGAAGTATCTTTGTATCCTGTTTGGATGTCCTGTGTAAACATCAGGAAGATATGATGAATAGTTTCTTTTTGCAAACTGAGGATTTCTGTCTCCTGCAATGGGCGACATGTTTGCGTCTTTAAAATATTTTTTCCAAGCCATTTTATATATTATACAAGATTACTATTCAAATTTGCAAGTTTTCTTGTACTGTTTTCCGTATTTTTTTCAGTTTTAGCACTTATTTTAACTAATGTATTTAAATGTTTTTCCATTTTATTAGAAACTTCTGTAAAAGCCTTCATATTATTATTCTGCTGTGTTTGAAGACTTGTAAGTTCTGACAAACTACCACCACCTATTGGTTCTGCTGTTACTCCTGTAGATGCAGTTTTTATGATCATTGGCTCAACATTACCAGCCGTGTTGGGTAAAAACAATTCGGGTCCTCTTTCGCCAACCAAAGCAGGTTGTCCTGTAGCCAAATTCCCACCAAACTGTCTCTGTGTTAGTCCGCCAAGTCCTTGTCCTACCAGTGAACCTAAGCCGGCTCCTATCAATGCTCCAATCGGGCCACCAGCGAGAAATCCTAGTCCTGCACCTGCGGCCGCACCAGCCAGTCCTCCGGCACCAACGGCATCATTTGCTTTATCTTCATCTGCCAGCATTGACAGAGATGTTCCTACTCCTACGATTGCACCCAGGGCCGGAAGTGCTCTTCCGATGAATCCTAAACCTCTACCTATAAGACGTAAGGGTCCAGTAAGCATTTTGGCATTTNCAATCTGCACACCAGCGGCAACTATACCAACTTCTTTGGCAAAGTTAGCAGTGTACTTCAGTCCCATGGCTCCTGCAAAAGCCAGTGCCGCTGTCCTTGGAGCGGCATTTACAAATGTTTCAATTCCTGAACCAACCTTCTTTAAGGTGGCGTCTGTGCCTCCTAAGAAACTGGCCAATCCTGGTCCGAACTGTTGTAAGAAATTTGTTTGTAGGCCTTCTATCTGACTTTTGAATACTCTAAATCCTTCTTGTGTGACACCTATCTGTTTTGTCAATGCATCACCTGCCGCCTCCTGTTGTCTTATTATAGACTCGAGGTCACCGAATCTACCTCTTACACTGATTAGTGCATTACCTACTTCTCCAACATTGCCAGCGGCTCTTAACACTGCAGGATCAAAACTGTTTAAAAATGTATCCCCGCCCTGTTCTAAAATTTTGGCAAACTGTGCAGTTGATATTTGTCCTTCTCTCAATGCAAGAACATTATCCAACAAGCCATCTGTGGTTCCAACCAATGTCTGTTCAAATTCCCCTAATGGGAATCCAGTGGCTAAAATATTTTTTACCGCACTACCTAGTGCTGGATTAATGTTATCTAGGCCGGCTGTGAAAATNTGTAGTTGGTCTGCTCTTGTTTTTTCTAGTCCTTGCAAGAAAGTAGAAAAGACTGCGTCGGCCTTTTGTGCTCTCACAGAAGCGTCTAACTGTTCACGCTGTATGCCCGTAAGTTTTGCAACCTGATCTAGTTCTGCTGTATAATTTTGTAGAGCCTGTGTGGTAAGTTCTTGACTAGTGAAATCCTGTCTTGCCTGTGCTCTTTGTAGATCTAAGAATGTTGAAAAGAAATCCAAATAGTTTTCAGTTGTTATGCCTAGTCCAGCAAACTGTGGAATCAAATTGTCCCTTACTTGTGAGGCCAATCTTCCAATCTGTATTGCTCCTGTGGTCGCGTCACCAAACAGTCCTGCCAACACCTCGTTGTTGCCAGCGATAAAGTCGGTAAATTCCAAAAGTGGTAGTCTAGCATCTCTGGCCGCTATTCTAAGACCAACCAAACTTTGATTGAAATCTGCACCAATAGATGCAAGTGCCCTAAAGTTGTTAATGTTAAAATCTAAACTTGATCCAAGATCATTTATAGCCGCTCCTAGTATTGGAAAATTTTTGACGGAACTGGCATAAAAACTAATTTGCTCTGCACCTCTGACACCTGCATCACCTAGTTTGAACAATGTGTCACCAACATCTCCTATGGTGCCTTTTACTTTTTTGAACGCTTTTTCTGTCTGCTCTATAGACTTTTCTAATTTTTCTATTTGTTCTACTTGCTTTTTGTTGGCGTTGGAAAGATTTACGGTGTTAGCCTTAAGTTTTGCCAGTGCTCTTTGTAGTTCGGCACTGGATTCACCACGTCCTACACGTTGTTTTATCTCCCTGATTAGGGCGCCAAGTTCTTTACTGTTTCTACCCAGTATCTTGTTTAGTTCTTCTAGTAGTTGTGTTTCATCCATTTTTTAGGCCATTTTATGCGTATATAAATATAGACACGTTCTATCGATCTATGTTATATTTATAGGACGTAAATTATGGTAGAAAACACTAACCCACTAAACAAGTATTACAGGCAACCTGCAATATACATTTCTTTGCCTTCCAAAGGCAAATACTACACTGCAGAATCTTATCAAGCCACTGAGACTGGTGAAATACCAGTGATGCCAATGACCGCCAAGGACGAGATGGCATTCAAAACACCTGACGCAATGATCAATGGTCAGGCCACAGTTGACGTGATCAAGAGTTGTTGTCCTAACATACTAGATCCATGGCAGTTGACCAACTATGACCTGGATACTGTTTTGTTAGGGATCAGGATTGCTACCTACGGTGAAACCATGGACATGAACGCGACTGTGCCCGTGGTAAATGAGCAGATAGGTCACACTGTCAACTTACCTGCTCTACTAGAAAGTGTCAAAAACATAGAGATCAGAGATTCTTTTAAGACAGAGTCTGGTTTTGAAGTTTTTGTCAAACCTCTTTCCTACAAACAGACTACAGAAGCACAGGTTAAAACTTTTGAACAACAAAAAATTGTTGCCGCTGTGGGACAGTCTAGTCTTACAGATGAACAGAAAAGTCAAAAATTTGCCGAGGCGCACAAAGCATTGACAGATTTAAATTTCCAATTGTTGTCAACAAGTTTTGAAAAGATAATCACTCCTGATGGTCAAGTGGTTCAGGATCAAAATCAAATAAAAGAATTCTTAAACAACGCAGATACTAAGACTGTGAACGACCTACAAAATAAAATGCTTGAAATCAGGAATCAAGCACAGGTCAAACCTATCAAACTAAAATCCACAGACGAACAGATAAAAAAAGGAGCGCCGGTTAGTTTCGAAGTGCCGTTGACGTTTGATAACTCAAATTTTTTCGTATAAGACTTTTGGCACTCGCGGATTCTGAAATAATAAAATATCTCAAGGAACTGGAATCAGACATCAAGAACCTAAAACATGAACTTTTGAAAATATGTTGGTTTATGCGTGGAGGTGTTACTTACCAAGAATCTCTCAACATGGACATAGAAGAACGCAAAATAGTGGCAAAAATCGTCAAAGAGAATCTGGAAACTACCAAAAAATCAGGTAGAGATTTCTTCTAAATAATGTATAATATTTAAATATACTAACTTAATGATATACACTCGTATTAATATATAATTTCATATGTCACAGAAGGATCTCCTTAGAGAGTTGAAAAACACAATAAAAGAACTCACCGACGAGAAAGACGATCTGCTTGCCAAATTGAAAAGCAAAGAAAGTCGTATCAAGCAGGTGCTTGTGCAACTTGAACAATCTGTGGATGATGTGAGCCATTGCGGAAAGAAAATACGCGAACAGGAAGAAGAAATAAAAGAACTTACCAATGAAATTTCACGTTTCAGGAGAGAATTGGGACAAGAGACTGAAGAAAAAGATGGCGAAGCAGAACAGAGTGAAGACCAGCCAGAAGATCAGTCCTAAAAATTAAATTACCAACTGCCGAGATCAGAAATCTTCTTGACACTGCTGTCACGCTCACACAGACTCACGAACTTCTTCTTGTCACTGCTCCACGTGGTGCCTGTCCACCATTGGAATCCTCTGAACTTGCTCTTGTAGATGCTGGACATCTCGTAGCCTCTTCCAAGGTAAAGTTCGCTCATGCCTTTTTTCTTGGCCCATGACGCCTCCATGTCCACAGTGATCTTGCTGATCGGCACAGTGTTGGCGTGTAGCACTCTCTCGATTGCATAGCACTGGTCCGGTCTCATCCTGCGTATCTCCCTGCGGTTGTTGAAGTTCAGCAGTTCTTCCTGGAACCAGTACCTCTTGATCTTNCTGAAACCCAGTATGTTGGTGACGTCGCCCACGTAATAGATCAGGAAACTGTCGCGGTCCTGTATGGACACAAACGGATCGAAGATGTCACTGAACCTGGTGCGCTTGATCCAACGGTTGTACACGTGTCGCAGTCCGGTCATCTCCACGTTGTGTTCCTCGGGTATTATCTCCATCATCTGTATTTTTTCACCGCGGTGCGTCGCCTCTGTCTTGGGCGCACGGTAATTTTTAAGTTGTATGCGTGTGCTCCGGCTCTGGTAGAAACACTCCTGCAGTCTGCCCTCATGGTAGAGGGGCCTGTCCAGTGCCAACCATCCGCTGTCGATCATCTCTGCTTCTTCGTAACTTTCGGGGATCGCGTAAGGTCTACACACCACAAGGTCCTGCTGTTCCTGTTTGCCATGGCTGTGGTCCCATACTAAAATCATTGTACAAATAGTTATGGACCTGGAAAGATGTGCATTCGCACATCTGAAACTTCGCTGTGCTCGTTTCGTCTTTAGTTGCGTCTCCTGTGGTAGATGAACAGTCACAATTCGGCTATTGCTAGCCGAACCTCCTGTGGTGAGTTCACAGTCACCGTACATCGCTACCTTGGTCGGGCGGTTGTGCTGTACCCGTTTGCTCATTCATTACAACGCGAGCAGACATGACCCTTGTACGATACGTTCATGCCTACCTGAGGTTGGATCTGTTTCCCAGAGCCTCTTCCTTTTTGCATTTACATCAAGGGATTCACCTGTCGCTGTCAAGCCGCATTTCCCTGCCCACTGATTACGATGCTATGTTTGCCTGTTGTTTTTTTGTGCTATTTTTGGTGTGCCTATCACTTGTATATAACACAGATTATTTGCCTGGTCAACTTTTCTGGATTTAAATAACTGCATGACATGGTTTTACCAAGACAAACAAGTGGACGTCCTGCCCGAGGACTGTGTGGGTTTTGTGTATGAAATCATCTGTCTGGAGAACAATCGCAGGTACATTGGAAAGAAATTAGCCAAGTTCAAGACCTTACGCTATAAAATGCATACGCAAAAGAACGGAAAAAAAGTACGCAAAAGAATTCGCGGCGCTGTGGACAGCGACTGGAAGGACTACTATGGTAGCAGTGATGCCTTACACGCCGACATCAAACGTTTTGGCAAGGCAAAATTTAATAGAATCATTTTGAGATACTGTAAAAGTAAAGCGGAATGTAACTATTGGGAAGCACATGAACAGTTTATCAAAGGCGTATTGTTGAGTGACCAATACTATAATGGACACATCAGAGTGAGAGTACACGGTAAAGGCGTAATAAAATCATAGATGGAACTTATCACTAAAACTTATAAAAAATATGGTTATAAGATGTTTGACTGTTCTGTACAAGAAATAAAAGACTACACAAATTACTGTTATAAACACAAAAAAACACCACTTTTACCTCGGGTGTTTCCCTATGTGAGATTTACTAATGTGGAAGATGCCATCGGAAGGATCAATGCTATTTTTATACCAGAGGCTCATGGAAACCTGCCTAAAACAGAATGGAGTCTTGCAGAATCAAACAGTCTACTAATCAAGGAGATATGGTTCTATGAATCTAAAGATCAAGATCTTTATCAGTGTGCTGTAGAACGGGCATGGGCCTTGGGAGGACATTTAGATCCTAGAGTTGAACAACATTACTATGATTAAACATCAAAATATTTTTTTCGATAACAGTTTAAGTTTTGACATTAACAATGGAGGCATTATTAAAGATGACACCGAAATACTTAATTTGTTCTTTCATGATAACACCAATTCTAATTCTATGTGCTTGATTGGAAACAAGTTGGAGTGGAAACCAAAAATATGGACTGACTTTGAACGAGAAAAAATAATAAAGGTCAAAGAAATCAATATAGTTTGTCTTCTTGGAGATCTTACTGATTTTTTTAATTATTGTCAAAAACAATTTGACAACATCAAAGTTAATTATTATTCTTTTCCCTTATATCTCCAAGGCTCGGATATAAATGATACACTGAGGAGAAAAAAATTTAGATTCAAACAAATAAGAACGCAAGGCATTTATGCTTCAATTGGCACCATGAGACTTAATCGATATATTTTAACAAAAGAGGGTCTGGATAAAGGGTATAATTTTTATTACCCAAAAATTACGTATGACATCAGTAAAGATTTTGAATACCAAATAAGTCAATGTCTTGGCGTACCAAAAGAAAAGGCCATAGAAATTAATGAAAGACGATTATTTGAAAAAGAAATGCGCCAAAATGAATATAATGACAAACAGATAGAAATGTTATGCAAATCTTATATAAACTTCATAGCCACGTTTCCAAACACAGATTGGCTGACCGACAAAGACGATGAGAAATATTTTGACACTGTTTTGTCCAAAACGATTCCTTTTATGTTGTGTGAAAAAAATAGCAATAAATCAGGATTAGAACTTTTAGGATTTTTGCCATACGAAGGATTTGAATTAAAAAACGACAGTAACGATAATCCTATATTAAGATGGAAGTTGTTATTATCTGACAACAGCAAGATTTTTAAAAGTTTAGGAAAAATAAAAGAATTGTACGAGCAAAATCAACGAATTATAGAACACAACTTCCAAAGGTTAGTCAGCACTGATTGGGCGGCAGAAAAACTAGCACAATACAACAGACTGCCCAATTTGATAAAAGAAATTCTATTGGAAAAATAAAAAAGCCTACAAACTTTCATATGTAGGCTTTTTACTGAATTCGAATTCAAAAGATATTACGCGGCTTTTTGTGCGTTTTTGGCTTCTTGAATTTCTTTTCTTCTTGCTTTGATCAATTTAGAAAGATTTGCTAAAGCCTTTCTTGCTCTTGTGGCAGATGCTTTAACACCTTTTTCAACAAACTTAGAATTTTCTTCCGAGTAGGTTTGAATTTCTGTCATGATCGATTCATGTGTTTGTGACATATTAGTTGTCCTTTGTTATATTGTTAATTAACATATTTTAAATTTAAGCACGTATGATGTGGTTTTGTCAAGAAAAATTAAATTATTATTTCAACATCGTTGGCATAATTGGTAAAACCGTTTTCTTTTACCACTTTGAGAACTGAATTTACCCTGCTTACCAACTCATCTTTGTGAGATATCAAGAAAATATTTTTATTTTGTGTCCTCGCCATGTCTTTCAACACCGCCATCGAACTTTCAACTCCTGACGTGTCCATACCAGCGTCAATAAGTTCGTCTATGAACAACAGGTTGATCTGTTGATATAATCCTTCCCAAACATCTCTAAATGCCCAACTTAAAGAAAGTATCAATCTATTTCTTTCACCTCGAGATAAATTATCAAAATCTAATTCTCTGCCCAACTCTTCAATACGCACAGTAAGATCCGCCTGGAACTCGACTGTGTGTGGCAGTTTAACTTTGGCTAGATAAAATGCTAATCTTTGGTTCAAGTATGTTAAGTTTTGTTCTATAATTTTTGTTCTTAAAAAACTGTCTTTTGCAGTTAGTAACTTGTACAAAAATTCTTGGTGTCTGTACAAATCTTCAAGTTCGTTTGCTTTTGTGTAATCAATTTTTTGTATAGCACTCTTAGTAAGTTCTTGTATTTGTTCTGCGTAAGGGTCTTCTTTTGATTCTGTCTGCGTCAATTGTCTGTGTAGATCCTTGAGTGTGCCCTTATGATTATAGGCCTCGTCCAGTGAGTCGTAGTATGTGTCTGGTATGTTACCCAAGTCACCTATACTATCAATGTTCTGTTGTATTTTTGCAAGATCACTTTTTAGTTTGTCACTGTACTCTTCACTTTCGGTCAATATTTTGTTTAGTTTGTCTTGTAGTTGTCCGTGTTTGTCTCCATGCAGTTCTTGTTCGCATGTTGGACATTTGGCATCTTTGGCATATTCTATATCACTTTTTGTTTTTTCAACATTTGAATCTGCCTTTGTCAAACTGTTTTCGTGATATGCTTTTTCTTTCTGCAGACTAGCCAATGTTCTTGAATCTTCATTGTGTTTTTGTAGACGTTTGTGTGCATCAAGTTCTGCGGTAATGTCAACCTTTTGCAGTTCTTCGATTGCATCTTTGAACTTAGCAACATCTTCTTCTTTTTGTGTTTGCCAAGCACTGCTTCTTAACTTAATTGTTTTTATTGATTCACTTATTTTGTCGTTACTTTGTTTTATACTATCTAGCCTATATTTTTCACTCATAAGTTCGTCTTTGGTACCACGCATTTGATCTTTTAGTAAATCTGCTTTTTCAGATAATATTGTTATACCTAGTAGTTGTTCAATTATTTCTCTCTGTTCCGCCTGTTTTGTGGCCAGGAATGGTTGCGTATAAGTGTTCAACGCAATTATGTTTTTAAACATGGCATGGGTCATACCTAACAATTTGTTTATTTCGTGTTGTGTTTCTCTGTTTTCACCCTGCGCTTCATTGCTCTCCTGCTCAACATCGTTGATATAAAACTTTAATTTGGCAGGCTTTCTCCCTCTTTCGATTGTGTAGGTTGTGTCGTTCTTTTCAAAAGTGATGCTGACCAACATATCTTTGTTGTTTGTCTTGTTTACTAGATTATCTTTTCTAATTTGTGTTAGTGCATCACCAAAAAATGCATAACTTATTGCATTGATAATTGTTGTTTTGCCAGTTCCATTTCTAGCACCTGCGTCATCACCGCCCAAGTCAACATTCTCTCCTAACACCAGAACAAGATTTTTGCCTTCAAAGTTTATTGCTTGAGCCTGGTTGCCCACACTCAAAAAATTCTTAACTGTTAGTGTTTTTACTGTTAACAAAAATTACTCCTCTTTGACAAATATTCCATCTACCATTTTGCCTTTTCTATCTTTTATATCGTCATAGGCTTTTTGTAGACATTCTTCAATTGATATATTGTTTCTTTTCATTATGTTGATCATTACCACAAGCATATCTCCGAGATCATCACGCATGTCTTTTTCCTTGCACACGCTATCTGATAGTTCTCCTAGTTCCTGTGCCAGTTTTAGCACTTGATCTTTATCAGTACTCCCATCGATCAAGTTTCTATCTTCATGCCATTGTTCTATAAGTTTTACAAGTTTCATTAGTTGTTTACATCCAGGTTGTTGTATATTGCCATTAATATTTTTTTATCATAAGTTTGTGAGTCAACACTTTCAAGTTGTTTCACAACAATTTGATCCACACTATCAAATTTTTCTATTGTTGCAGTGGTCTCTTGTGCCTGATTCACCTGTTCAGGAATAAGTTGTAGTTCACGCAAATTATATTTAGAAATGAATGTTTCACGTATGAAGTTGGCCTCTTCATAACTTATCTTTATATCCAAAGTCACCCTCACGTACATTTTTTCTTTTAGGAGTCCGTCAGGATCTGCAAGTAATTGGCTTATTTTATAGTTTCTGTATCTTGGCATATCAGGCCAGTTGTAATATTTTGGTGCGCCACCATACTCGAGAATCATCATGCCTCGCTCGTCGTCGCCAGCATCTGCATAGTTGTGTGGAAAGGCATTGCCCATATAACTTATATTTTTTCTAACTTGCCTTTTGTGAAAATGTCCTGTAAACATGTACTCTTGATTTACAAAGTGTTCTGCCTTGATGCCCCCAACGTCTGGCATCTCAACCATGGCATTCATTTGGAAATAAGGAAGTTCAAAATGACCAAACATGTATCTTTGTTTCATCTGTGGTATGCGTTTCCATTCGTCCTGCACTATCCATGGAACTATCGCCACGTCTTCAGTTTCGATCCATTCGTTTACAATGTGTATGTTTGGAATGTTTCTAATAAATTCCATACTGTTTATTTCTCTCTTGTCTCTGTAAAATAAATCGTGATTGCCCATGATCACATAAACTTTTTCAAAGGCTTTTCCTAGCCTCTCCATGTTGGATACTGTGTAGTTCATTGTTGAGACGTTTGTGGATGATCTATGATGGTGCCAATCGCCTAGGAATATACAAGTCTCACAACCGTGTGCTTTTGCCTGATCTATAAACCAATAAATGAATGCTTCGCAGTCGTCATTGTGTATTCTTGAATTACCTTTCATGCCAAAGTGGATGTCAGTAAAACAAGCGACTTTTTTAAAAAATGCCATTATTTTTTTACTTCCTTATATTTAAGGAGATCGTATTTCCTCTCTCCAGTTTTTTTGTAGTGCCTATTGAACTGTGCCATTGAAGTTTTTGTTGCAACTTTGACTGTTGACGATTGTTCTTTTATTCTTTTATTTTGCCNGGCGATTAGTTCACTCATTTGTCTTGTCATCGATGGCATCAAATTATTTTGTTCCATAATATCATCTCTGATATTTTGATTCTTCTTTTCTATGTTCAAAATCCTTGTGAATGAATTTGTTATAGCGGCAGTGTAGTAAGCAAAAGGATTTTCAGATTTGCTCTCGTCAAACTGTAGTCCAATCTGGCTCAACTGCATCAGTGCTTGAGATTGCATCTCGTCGTTGTACGTGTAGCCTCTCCAGTTCGACCTTGTGCCATATCTTTCACATAGTTTCATGTACATTTTTGCAAGTTCGCTTGTTATCTTTCCGTGTGTGGAACTGAAACTGCCATTTGACATACCGCCAATCCAGTGACTTTTTCCCACGCATCGAGCCTTGCCTTTGTTGTCAATACGATAGTGTTGGAAAGGAGGAAAATTTATTTTTGTGTGTCTGTCTGCTTCAGTTTTTGGATTGTTCTTTCTTGTGAGATCTTCAGGTATGTGATCGAATGTCATCACCCTAAAAACTAAATCTGTTTTTTCAATCTTTCTTGGACTGACTTCAAAGTCAGACATTTTAAGTTTATTCTTTCTTCCTGCGCTGGCCTTTGCTGTTTCCCATGACTCTTGGGTCAATCTTTTTGCTTTATTTTTCCTGGCCTGTGCGATAGACGAAGCATTAATTTTCTTCACATCCTTGACAATAATGTCATACACGTTGTCTTCTGTGCCAACATATGAACAATATGTGTTTTTGCTAAGGTGTATTTGTTTCAGCAGATCTCTGTTGTTTAAGTAGTTTACTCTCTTCATATTTCCTTTATTTTTACTGTAAGATGACCACAAACAGGTCTGTTGAAATGTGCTGTAAAACTGGGCCGTTTTGTTAATTAAATGCGCCTATTATTATGCCTATAAATATTGTTTATTATACGATATTTTTTATTATGGTGCAACCTTATCTACCAAAACAACAAACGCTGGGCCAAGCAGTTGGCAAAAGTGCCCGAAATATATTCAATAGAACTGTGGGCAGACTGTTCGGTGACAAACTAAACAAAGGCGCTGAAAAAGGCAAATTTGGAGGCAACCCGGGCACAGCGAGATGGACCAAAAGATCAGGGGCCACTGACTGGCGTGTGAAACTTACGGTACCCACCGGTAGCAGTCTTCTGAATGACGTGTTTGGCTTTGGAAAAGGCACCAACGTTGGCACGACCGGAATCAATTACAGAATATTGGATCCACTAGCGGATTCAGGAGGAATAGTTTTTCCTTTGACTCCTTCGGTAATTATGCAACACACTGCGAATTATTCTCAGTTGGCGACGACACATGCAAATTATCCTTACTACGCATATCAAAATTCTGAACCAGCAAACATGACGATAGTTGGAGAGATGCCTGTGCAGAACCAAGAGGACGCCGCGTACTGGGTGGCATCAATTCATTTTTTAAGATCCGTGACCAAAATGTTTTTTGGAGGCGAGGACGCAACACGTGGAAATCCTCCTCCGATTTTGAAATTCAACGGTTATGGAAACCATGTTCTTAAAAACATTCCAGTCATAGTGACCAACTGGACCTGTGAACTAAGGTCTGATGTGGATTACATTGCAACTGCACAAGGGTCTGTACCTGGCAGAAGAAATGCAGATAGAACAGTTAATACTGAACTAAGAACGGTCCAGATAGATAACAGTAGCAACATACCAGAAACATGGGCACCCGCTCTCAGCACTTTGACAGTTCAAGTACAACCTGTTTACTCAAGAGATACAGTAAAAGAATTTTCAATGAGGAAATTTGTGAATGGGGAGTTACATAATTTTGGCGGTAAAGGTGACAAAGAAGGAATAGGATTTATCTAATGGCTGAATATTCGAACACATCTCCATACTTTGCAACTGATCAGAACAACATCAGTTTAGACTTTCTAAGGCCAAGAACAATCACTGCCGAAGATGATGATGTGTCTTACACTATCACACAAACTTACGCTTACAGACCAGACTTACTGGCATTTGACTTGTATGGTTCACCAAGGCTTTGGTGGGTGTTTGCTCAGAGAAATCCAAACGAGATAGAAGATCCAATCTATGATTTTGCTCCCGGAGTCACGATTCAATTGCCAAAATTAAGCAATCTGAAACAAGACCTAGGGATCTAAAATGGTAGATTTTACTAATCCAATAACAAGAACAAACGTGTTTGAAACAACAGCAGACGCTCGAGGNAACAGTCTTGTTGAAGAAAATGTTTTACATCGATTTGCAAGTTACAATTATGTGTTAACATTGAGCGGCCTGACCAGAAGACAGATGGACAACCCTGATCAGATTCCTACCGATCCTGCTGTTAACATAATTGCAAAAACTGGAGGCATAGGNCCTGGGATNAACAGTGTNAATCCTAAAGGACCAAACTATCCAATACGTGACACAGGTGATGCAATGTCGGCCGAAGGAGTCCAAGAACCTATAGCAGGTAGTCAAAGAGTTTTGAACAAGGGCAGAGATATCTATTTCAACAGTGTGCGGATCGACAGTGTACCAAGACCAAACGAAGACAGAAAACTAATGAATTATACCAAGATAGAAATGGTTCTCGAAGAACCAAATGGCATTACCTTCTGGGAAAAGTGCAGAGCGGCCGCGTTCAATGGTGGCTACATTAATCATACAACTGCACCTTTTCTGTTAACAATTGAATTTAAAGGTTTTGACAGTCAGGGCAAGGAAGTGCCAAATCCGGTCCCTAAAAGATGTTATCCAATTAGACTTTCTAAATCATCATTAACAATGAATACAGGAAGCACCACCTACACAGTCGAAGCATATCCATGGACGGAGTTTGCTATGGTGAATGCCTTTCTTTACACTAGAACTGCGGGAACATTAGTTTCTAAACCAACTATAGGTGAAATGGTCCAGCAACTTGCAAAACAAATAAATGAAGACCTAGAAGACAATGAACAAAAAGCAGGATTACGAGAAACAAAGGACGTTTATCAAATTACTGTTGATCCTTCAATAGGACTTTTACAATCTCAGTCAAAAAACGTATATCCTGTGACTGGATTTCTTAATAATTTTCAGAGAGACAATTTCGCCTTGGTAAGATATTCAAAGAACATGTCTATTGTAAAAATAATAGAAGATCTTGTGAGACAATTTGAGAAATATAATAATGTAGAAAAAATTATTGTTGATCAGGCCAAACGTTTTAGCGAAGGAACCAAAATTTCTGAAGAAGAACAATATGTAGATTGGTTCAAAATAATAACAACAGTGAAAGAAGAAGGCGAATTCGATAAAATTTTAAAAACACATGCAAGGACTATTAGGTATCACGTGAAACCTTTTAAAGTTCACATATTAAACTTTATAAAAGCAGGATTAGGATTAAACTTTGACTATGACTTGGCTGTGAGAAAAGTTTTTGATTACATCTACACAGGTAACAACTTAGATATTTTGAACTTAAATGTTGAATACAATGCAGGGTACTATCAAGCGATATTAAGGAAAGCAGATCCAAGTTTTTTTAATCGCCTTAAAACCATGGCTACTAAGAAAATTGGATCTTTATTTGGCACAAGCACATTTCAAGCAGATGGACTACTGCCATTGAGTGCATATGTCACTACTCTTAACACTGAAAATCCATCCGTGTTCCCCCAAGAGTCTGAAACAAACGATCTACAAGGTCTTGCAGATGCACAGTATGATTACTTGGTCAACCCAAAAGGCGACATGGTTAATGTAGAAATGAAAATAATGGGAGATCCTGCGTTCCTTGGACAGGATTATGCGATACCGATGAGAATGGGAGACACGCAAGTAAGGGCAAACATTGGACCTAATATTTGGGATCCAAATTCCAAGGTATTCAATTTTGATAACGGTGAAGTAATTGTAAAATTAAACTTTAAATTTCCAAGTGACTTTGATGAGAATCAGGGACTTTATAATTTCAATACCGAGGCTACTCCACAGTTCAGCGGATTATATAGAGTTATAAGAGTAGAAAGTAATTTAGAAAATGGACAGTTCACACAAAATTTAACAATGGCGAGATGTAATAACCAGAGACGTGTGACCAGCACATTGAATTGGGCAGGAGCCAACAAAGATAAAACCAAGTCTATAGAAGGCGACAGCGAACAATACGGACTTGGTGAAAGTAAGGAAGGACCAATGGTACCATAGATTATGGCATTAAATCAAGGATATACATCAACTAGAAAATTAGAGAATGACACGTCATATACCGTTACTGATTCGGGTCCGTATATAGGTATAGTAAAAGAAAATAGGGATCCAACCAGGATGGGTAGATTAGGCGTAGTGATTCCAGCAATACACGGTGCTCAAAATGTAAAGACTGATCAATTAATTTCTTGTGAGTACCTTGCACCTTTCTATGGAGCAAAAAGTCCCGAAACAGTCAACGACACTGCTCCAACCAATTATATAAACAGTCAACATTCTTATGGTATGTGGATGGTTCCACCTGACATAGATACCAAAGTTTTAGTTATTTTTGCAGAAGGAAAAATTACAAACGCATACTGGATTGGTTGTATACAGGAACCTTTTGTAAATCAGATGACACCAGGCCTTGCAAGTTCTGATAAATCTTATCCTGATGCACCGGTGTTAGGTGATTTCACTCTCAACAGTGTAGAACAGAGTTATGGACAAAAAAATGTTCCTGTAGCAGAAGTAAACAGAGGTGATTTTGACAAAGCATCTGCGGCAGGATTTGATAAACTTTTAAAACCAATACATCCTTTTGCAAGTACTTTGAGAGACCAAGGACTTATCCAAGACGACATAAGGGGTAACACATCATCTTCCGCAAGGCGTGAATCCCCTAGCAATGTTTTTGGCGTGAGCACACCAGGTCCAATAGATCAAAGGGCAAATAAAACAGATAAACTTGGCACAACAGATAATCAAAGGACTTTGAAGACCGCACGTAAGGCAGGGCATACGTTCGTAATGGATGACGGTGACGAGCAAGGAGAAAATCAGTTAGTAAGACTAAGGACTAGTTCAGGGCATCAATTATTAATGCACGACTCCGCGGGAGTCATGTATCTGGCAAACGCCGATGGCACTGTATGGATGGAATTTTCGAACAATGGGATAGTTGATGTTTACGCACAGACAGGTTACAATTTAAGGTCAGGAGCCGATATTAACTTTCATGCTGAAGGCAATATCAACATGTATGCAAATAAAAGTATAAAAATTAAAGCAAACGAAGAATCAGGTACAGTCAGTATAGATGGATCTAACATTTTAAATTTAGCATCAGAAAATATCACAAGTCAAGGTAATCATGTTTACACTAAAGCAACCAAAAATATTGTGGCAGACGCTGGTCAAAGAAATATTCAACAAGGACTTACGAGAGTTGATCTTATAGGAGGTCAAGTACACTTCAATAGTTTTGGTACCATTAGCAATCTTGTGACACCGTTGCAACGTACGTCATATACGCAACCTTTTGGCACTGGAACTGCATTAACAACTTATCCTGATGTAAGTTTACAGCCTTTAGGAACAGTTTTAAAAATAGACAGGGCGTTGCCAGGCATGTCTGGAATGCGTGTGCCTACACACGAGCCTTTTTGGGGACACCAAGACATTGTTCCGGCATTTGGCTCAGTAGGTGGGACAGATACTTCAATTGGTACTGCAGGATTTATTGAAAACTCAAACAGGAACGCAGATTTAATGTCAGTGAGATGGGCACAATATAAAGCAGATTTAGATTTAGAACTTGCAAAAGACCAAACTAAGTCAGTTGATTCTATTTCAAGTTTGTTTAATGCTGGTTATTCAAATACTTTTGGCACTTCAAGCAATTTTCTTAATGATAAACTTATTGGATATATTTCATTGGCACAAGGCGTGTCTGAAACTTATAATCAAATTGTATCAGGAGTGTCTACAGGAGGCACCGACAACACCGTCAACGTGTTAGTCAACGAGACCGGCGTCCTTTACACCAGAAACGCAAACAAACTTGTTAAAACAACAAGTGTAGACAAAGTGACAGGCAAACTGGGCAAAGTAAATTCAACAGTAAGCACAGTAAACAATATCTTACAAAGTACACAAGGAAATAATGAAGGTATCGTGCCTGGAGTTGGTGTCATTACAAATAATTTTAACAACGTGTCTACAGTAACTGACACTTATAAAAATGTGGTTGGTGGCAACATTACAGCCGTTACACAGGTGAAATCAGCGGTAAGTACAGTTGGCACAGTTGCTAGTAAAATAGGATCTGTTGCTAAAAGTATAGGGAAGAAATTTGGATTTTAATTATGGCATACGGTAGTTCATCAGGAGGTGGTAGTGGTTCCGGAGACGGTTACGTCCAAGGAAAATCAACCTTCAAAGGATTTAGTTCAAGAGCGGATCAAAACAATTTTAAATTGTATGACTTTGCATTAATCAAACAAGACTTGATTAATAGATTAAGTGTCCGTAAAGGTGAAAGAGTCGAAAATCCAGAATTTGGAACAATTATCTATGATGTACTTTTTGAACCTCTTACGGATATAGTCAAAGAAGCAGTTGCGGAAGATATCACAGCAAATTTAAATGCAGATCCACGACTTGAAACAGAAGAAATTGTGGTATCTGAGTTTGAACATGGCATTGCTGTTCAGGCCACTATAAGGTATGTACCGTACAATATAGTAGAGAAACTAACCTTTAGTTTTGACGAAAACAGCACTCTGCGTCTATCTTAATATACGCACTTAATACAAACCATAAATATTCATACAAACAGTATGGCCACAACAGATAGACAGAACAGACTATTAGTCGCCGAGGATTGGCGTAAGATTTATACGGCATTTCAACAAGCAGATTTCAAATCCTATGATTTCGAGACCATCAGAAGAACCATGGTTGCCTATCTTAGGGAAAACTATCCAGATGATTTTAACGATTACATTGAATCTTCTGAGTATGTGGCACTTCTTGATCTCATTGCCTACATAGCACAATCACTTTCTTTCAGAGTTGACCTGAACGCCAGAGAAAATTTTTTAGAAACAGCGGAAAGACGTAACTCAGTTTTAAGATTGGCAAGGCTTATAAACTACAATGCCAAAAGAAATTTACCTGCTACAGGTTTACTTAAATTTGATTCAGTTGCAACTACTGAAAACGTTACAGATTCATCTGGTACCAATTTAGCAAACACCACCGTTGTATGGAATGATGGCACAAATGCAAATTATAGAGAACAATTTATTAACATTTTAAATGCCGCCAACACGTCAGGGCAAGTATTTGGCAAGCCTGGAGAGTCAGATACCATAGGAGGCATACAAACCGAAGTATATACGACCAATTCTAACAACACTGATCTTCCTATTTTTAGTTTTAGAAGAGCAGTGAGTGGTGTTGATAGAACTTTTGAAATAGTTCCTTCATCAATTCAAGATTCAGAAAGCATTTATGAAAGTGATCCTATTCCTGGTGGAGGATTTAGTTACCTATACAGATCAGATGGTGCAGGAGACACTTCCAATAACACAGGATTTTTTAGTCTATTCAAACAGGGCACGATAGCAAACGTAGAATTCAACGTAGACAATCCCACAACAAATTTTGTTCAAGCAATAAATGTAAACAATATAAACAACTCAGATGTATGGCTATATGAGTTGGATGACTTCGGACAAATAGAAAAACTTTGGGACAAAGTGCCAGCAACTGCAGGTAACAATGCCATTTATAATTCATTGGCCAACGACAAACGAAACACTTATAACGTTGTAACAAAAAACAACGATGCTGTTGACTTAGTTTTTGGAGACGGAAATTTTTCTAACATACCTTCAGGCACTTTTAGAGCCTATTATAGAACATCAGACAACTCGAACTATTCAGTGCAACCTGCCGACATGGACGGTATCACTTTTTCATTAGACTACAATGATAAGAATGGAGCACCACAGACTCTAACTATCTCTGCATCTTTACAACAATCAATATATAATGCGGCAGGTAGCGAATCTTCAGAGTCAATAAAAGAAAAAGCGCCACAGGCTTACTATTCTCAAAACAGAATGATTACAGCAGAAGATTACAATGTTGTGCCTTTATCTGCGTCACAGGAAATAATAAAAGTCAAAGCAGTAAACAGAACAGCATCGGGCATATCAAGAGCAAAAGAGATTGTAGATCCTACTGGAGCATATTCAAACGTGTCTGTTTTTGCTGAAGATGGAATATTGTATAGAGAAGAAACTGCCCCAACTTTTACTTTTACTTTTAATAATAACAATGAAATTTTAAACACTATTAACAATGACATAGAGGGCAAATTAAAAGACGCAACTGCAAGACAATTTTTTTACTTGAAATACGGAACAAAGGATCTTAGTGCCCTTTCTGCCTCATGGGTATCAACCACAACAGGCACAAACACTAACACAGGTTATTTTAACGCAGGTGGGCCTTTAGCATTAGGCGATTACGCAACATCAAATTTGAAATACGCCAAAGTTGGTGCTTTGGTTAAGTTTACATCTCCCGACACAAGAGAATTTTTAAATGGAAAACTTGTAACAGCAGGTACCGACAATGCCGAGGATAGGGTGTGGGCAAAAATTAGTGCGGTCGAAGGTGACGGTGCTAACTTTGGAGATGGAAATTTAGAATCGGGAGTAGGACCAGTCACACTAAACAATGTCATTCCAGCCAATAGTGTTGCATCTGCAATATTTCCTTTATTCACAACAAGTTTGACAACTGCACTTAAAAATGATTTAATAGACAGGATCAATGCTTTTGAAGAATTTGGAATAAGATTTAATGAAGAGTCTGGAGAATGGGTGGTTATTACTGGCGCAAATTTAAGTGCATCTAACACTTTTGCATTGACAAATGCAGGTGACTCAACTTCAACTAACCTAGATGCCAGTTGGTTTTTCAAATTTACTAATGACGGTAACACCTACACTGTTGCATACAGATCGTTAGCATACATTTTTGAGTCAGAAGGACAAAATAAATTTCACTATGACAAGTCAGAAAAAATTTACGATTACACAACAGGTCAGTCAGTAAAAGATAGTATAAAAGTTTTAAAGAACAACACTATTGTAAGCACAGGACTTGGAATAGGTTATCCAATAAACTGGCAGATAGTAGACACTATAGAAGAATCCGATGGCTATCAAGATAATAGGAAAGTCCAAGTTGGATTTTTTGATACAGATGATGATGGCGTTGTAGATAATCCTGATATTTTTGATATCATTGTGGAACCTGATACGTCTCCATCGACCAAATTTGTGTTTTTCGAAAAATATAATAGTTACAATAATATTGAAAGATTTCGACCTTATGCTTCGACAAATTTTGTTGTGACTAAAAACGAAACTGATATCACTTTACCAGGCTCATACGAAAATGGTCAATTATTTTATTTCTATGATTCAGCAGAAAACGTTATTAAAAAATATGATTCAAGCACTGTAACATTGTCAACGTCAACAGATTATATTGCGAGAAAAGGACGTGGTTCAATAAATTTCCAATACAAACACAACGCTGGACAAGACACTCGTATAGATCCAAGTGTTAGTAATATAGTTGATATCTTTATGTTAGAAAGATCATATGACTCAAGATTTAGAACATGGTTAAAAGACGGTGGTACAAAACCTTCTGCTTCAACATCTGATCAATTAAGAATAAGTTATTCAGGATTTTTAAATCCATTAAAAAGTTTATCCGACCAAATAGTTTATCATCCAGTAAAATATAAAATTTTATTCGGCTCGAAAGCAGATTCCGAATTCCAAGCAACATTCAAGGTCGTAAAAAACACAGCGACAAATGTTACAAATGCAGTAATACAGACAAGAGTTATTCAAGCAATTAATGAATTTTTTGCTTTAGATAACTTTAATTTTGGAGACACTTTCTTTTTTACAGAATTAGCGGCATATATTCATCAACAACTTGCACCTGATTTACTATCTGTTGTAATAGTGCCGAATCAAAGCGGACAAAGTTTCGGATCATTATTTCAAATATCTGGAGCAGACGACGAAATTTTTATCAGTGGGGCCACCGTTGATGACGTTTCAATAATTGATGCCATAAGTGCTAACCAATTAGCGGCTTCTGGTACAGTTGTTACATCAACCACAGACACAACATCAAGCACAAGATCAACATCAGCAGTATCTTCGGTGACTTCTTCTACGTCTGGATCAACATCCAGCACAGGTAGTAGCGGATCGGGATACTAAAGATGGCAGACAAACCAATTAATTCACAAACAAATACAGTAACCTACAAGGATAGGAATGGTGCTATCATTCGTAGAACAATTGGACATCTTCCTAGTTTTTATAGGACAGACAGCAATGAAAGATTCCTAACAAGCACACTTGATCAATTAGTACAGCCCGGCAGTCTACAAAGATTAGATGGATTTATTGGAAGAGAATATGCTTATACCACAGACACAGGCAAGGACAAGTTTCTTGAAGCTACATCAACATTAAGGAAAGACTATCAGCTGGAACCAACTGTAACTTACACAGATAGAGATACTTCATCTGTCAACCCAGAGGACAGGGTAAAGTTTACAGGCACATACGATGATTATATTAATCAAATAAAATTTTACGGCGGACTGGTTGATAACCATGATAGGTTGAATAGTGAATCAGTTTATTCTTGGAACGCGGCAATAGACTTTGATAAACTGATCAATTATCGTGACTACTATTGGCTACCGAACGGACCCGATCCGATTTTGATTTCCAGTGTTGGCAGTGGCTCAGTAACTGAAATAAAAGTAATTAATAATGCGGCCGGCGGTTACGTGTTCAGCACACACGGATCATCGACCAATCCAACTTTAACCCTGTATCGGGGCAACACATACAAATTTGTAATTGACGCTAAAGGCCATCCTTTCAATATAATGACGGAGCCTTACAAAACAGGAGTCAGTGTCGATGGATCAACATCAGTTTTATACACAACCGGAGTAACAGGCAATGGCACACAAGAAGGGACAGTCGAATTTATTGTGCCTACAGGAGCACCTGATGTGCTTTACTATCAATGCAGTAACCACGCGGCCATGCATGGAGTCATCACAATCAAGGACGCAAATACAAGTGCAAAAATAAATGTTTCTAATGATATAATTGGTGCAAAAAATTACACCTTAACAACAGGCACAAAACTTTCAAATGGTATGAAAGTATCATTTGGTACTAATGTCACGGACACATCCAATTATGGTGACAAACAATTTTACGTTGAAGGCGTTGGGGATAGCATAACATTAACTGATACAGCGGATTTGATCACTCCAGAAACTTATGCTAAGGAAGTAACAGAAGATTTCGATACTGTCGCATATGACACAAGACCATACGCAAAGGCAAAATACAGAGCAGAAGACAAAGATTATATTTTAATAAAACGTGATTCGATAGATCAAAATGCATGGTCTAGATACAACAGATGGTTTCATAGATCGGCTATCGAAGCAACTGCAACAGCACTAGGTTACACAATAAATTTAGATGAAACAGACAGAGCCAAAAGACCAATAATAGAATTTGACTCTGGCCTTAAGTTATACAATCATGGATCAGTAGCTAAGAAATCAGTAACACTTATAGACACAAGCACTACCGATGTGTTTTCTGGCGTGGTTAACTCTTTGGGTTACATTGTTGACGGAGTATCACTTGAAGAAGGTATGCGTGTCCTATTCACTAACGATACCGATACTTTGGTAAAAAATAAAATTTTTACAGTAAACTTTGTAAACACTGGTGATTCAACAGCACCGAGAATTGCATTGACACCACCAGCCGACTCAAGTCCAGCTAACGGTGAAAATGTTTTTGTTGAGCTAGGCACAGATAATCAAGGTAAAACTTATTTTTATGATAGCACCGACAAAACTTGGAGTACAGGGCAAACTAAAACAGGTTTAAATCAAGATCCAAAATTTGATCTGTTCGATAGTAACCATGTCAGCTTTAGTAACACAACTACATATCCGAACACAGATTTTGATGGTGCGAAAGTTTTTGCTTTTAAAACATCGGAGACGTCAGTTAAAGATACTGTCTTAGGCAAAAAAGTAAAATATAAAACTATCAACAACATAGGTGATATTGTTTTCGAATCAGATCTTTCATCTTCGTCTTTTAAATATAAAAGTGGAGAAGAATTTGTAAGTAAAAAGTTTGGGTCAGGCCATTTACATTACACCACAAGTTTAACATCACACAATAACAAAAGTGCTTGGATCAAGAGAACAAGTGATAGCAAACAAAGAGTAATTCGAACTCACGTTGTCACTGCCGATGAACTTAAATTATTTCCTATAGATGTTTACAAAAATTCAGTAAATTTAACCGATCTAGAAGTAAGTGTAAAGGTCAATCATGTAAGAAAAAATTTAACCACTGACTATACTTTAGAAGATGGTACAGTAAACAAATATGTTAAGTTTGTAAAAAAACTTTCTGTAGGAGATATTGTTAAACTAGAAACTTATTCTAAGACCACAAAGATTGATGGCATTGGTTTGTATGAAGTTCCGGAAAATTTATCAGTCAATCCTTTTAACAAACAGTTAGGAGAATTTACTTTTGGAGAGATACAAAATCATGTTAAAGATATTTTTGGCAAAAACACAGAAGTGACAGGAGTCTTTCCTGGAGCATCTAATCTTAGAGATTTGCCCGATGTGAGACTAAAAGGTGGCACAATATTACAACATACAGGAGCCTTACCACAGGCAGTATTTGGTTTGATAGACAGAGATGCTAATGTAATAAGTTCTATAGAATATGCAAGTGGCGAATATCAAAAATTTAAAGAAGATTTTTTGACGGCTAGCTTTGGAAAAAATTACACAGGAAATACGAGAGAATTTGTTGATCAAATACTAGAATATTTGGCTAGTGACAAGAAAAGTAATTTTCCTTTTTATTATGAGGACATGGTTGGATTTGGATCCAATGTAAGCACACGGACTTACACCGTGATGGATGCCAGCGAAGTTGAATATGCAATTGATTCAGCACATAGTATGACCGCTTTGAGCAACAGAGCTGTGTACGTTTATCATAATGATGTGCAATTAGTACACGGCACAGACTATACCTTTAGCACAACTGATGATAGTATTACCTTCACAAAGACGCTCGTTGCAGGCGATACTATTGTGATAAAAGATTTTGGCGACACAACCGGAAGTTTTATTCCGCCTACTCCGACCAAACTTGGACTTTATCCAAAATTTAAACCTGAAAGCATAACTGATAACACATATCTTACTTCTCAAACTGTTATTGTAGGACACGATGGATCAAGAGTTGTTGCATATGGTGATTATCGTGATGATTTATTGTTGGAGCTTGAAAAACGGATCTACAACAACTTGAAAACTTCATACGATTCGACACTATTAAGATGGGAGGACGTACAACCATCAGCATACGCAACGACACAATATAGTAGAGGTGAAGTTGACAATGTAATGGCTTCTGACTTTTACAATTGGGCAGGACGTAACGGGGTTGATTGGCAAAAGAATTCTGGCTTCCTCGATAGTAATCCATTCACTTGGAATTATAGTTTAACGAGAGATTCCGTAAACAATGAATTTTTACCTGGGTATTGGAGAGGTATCTTCAAATATTTTTATGACACAGACAGACCACACACAACTCCATGGGAGATGTTAGGTTATAAAGAAAAACCAACTAATTGGGAAACAAATTACGGACCAGCTCCTTACACAGCCGGTAACGAAGTTATGTGGACCGACATAGCCAATGGATATGATCTTGAAACAAAAACTACTGACAGTAGATATATTAGATCCGGACTTTTAGATTATCTGCCAGTTGATGATAGCGGAAATTTAAAAACTCCACTTTCAATAGGCCTAGTACAAGGTGACACAATGAGGAATATTAGTCGTGATTTTGTGTTTGGTGATCAAGGCCCGGGAGAAACTGCATGGAGAAGATCAAGCAGTTATCCATTCTCAGTAATTAAAACCTTAGCCTTAACTAAACCAGCCAAGTTTTTTGGAGTATTTTTAGATAATGCAAATTTAACTACGAATACAGCTAATAATTTAATTGACGCTNCCACTGAAGTAAGACAAACTTTAGCTGATTCCAAGTATCATTTGTCTACCACAACTGATACTGCCACGGATGTTACAACAAGGCAGACGACTGCTGGCTATCAACCTTATGTTGTAAACTATTTGATTAAAAATGGGTTAGATCCAGCCAAGTTTTTTTACGACAAAATGAAAAATTTAAATGTGCAACTAGGATATAAATTAGGTGGCTTTAGTGACAAAGAAAATTTAAAAGTTTTGACTGACTCAACTTCACCAGCTTCTACTGGTGGTAGTCAGTTTATACCAGATGAAAACTTCAAAGTGCTATTCAGGACGTCCAATCCTGTGCAGTCCTATGATTACTCCGGAGTTTTAGTTGAGCTCAACACAAATTTAACTTCAGATGGTTCAACGCTAGAGGGCGGTTATAAAGTGATTGGATACAGCACTCTCAAACCTTACTTCAAAGTTTTTGAACCTATGAAAAATGGCAATCAAGTAAAACTAAACGTGGCCAATACAAGTGCTGTGGCTTATCAGAACTATAAAACTGATAATGCCAAAACTGTAACTTATGGAACAGTGTACAAATCAGTGCAGGAAGTAGTAGACTTTTTAATTGGATACGGCAAATATCTCGAAAGTCAAGGTTTCGTTTTTGACAAATTTAGTAATGAAATTAAAGAAACAAATAATTGGGAAACATCCGCCAAAGAATTTTTGTATTGGACTACACAAGGATGGGCGGCTGGATCTGCAATAACACTGTCAGCTGGAGCGGACGGCTTTGACGTAAAAACAGACAGCAGTATTATTAGTTCATTGAGAAATATAAGAAACGACTACACAGTTCTTGACGCTGGCGGAAGAACAATTCAACGAACTGATCTCTCTACAAAAAGAGCTGGCACAACATTTACAATCAGTAGTAAAAATCCTGAGGTAGGAATATTCAATGCTTCAATGAATGCGGTGCAAAAAGAACACATCTTGTTATTTGATAATTTAACAGTGTTCAATGATGTGATATTTGAGCTCACAACAGGTTTCAGGCAGGAAAGATTAAAGCTAGTAGGATGGAAAACAGGCAACTGGAATGGTGATTACTATGCTCCTGGATTTATATTTGACGAAGCTAAGGTAAGTTTATGGAGTGCAAATACAAATTATGAAATAGGTGACACTGTTGAATATGATGCAAAATTTTATGTCGCTAAAGTGAATCATAATTCAGGGGCTAAATTTGATTTTTCTTTATGGAGAGGAAAAGATTCGAAGCCAAAGGCGAGTTTATTGCCTAACTTTGATTACAAAATCAAACAGTTCAATGACTTTTATAATTTAGAAACAAACAACTTTGACGAGTCTCAGCAAAGTCTAGCCCAACACTTAATTGGATACCAAAGCAGAGATTATTTGGAAAATTTATTCGTCAACGATATTTCGCAATACAAATTTTATCAAGGTTTTATTAGAGATAAAGGTACACAGACAGCAATAGATAGATTATTAAAAGCCAAATTTGAAGACGAAAGTATTTCTTTAAATTTATATCCAGAATGGATGATCAAGGCGGGAGAGTTTGGAAACACAGAAGGACTAAACTCCATTCAGTTTACTATGGCGGACAATTTATTTCCTGCCAATATACAAAGCATAGAACTTTTGGATAATAGCAACGTGGCAAAAAATTGGAGCAGAAGTGCCTCAGTTGTTGCAGACGACTTTTATGATAAACCAGTCGAGTACACACCGTCGACCACTTTTGATCAGTATACCTATAGTGGAGGAACGGATAGAGACACTGTTCAAACTTATAAAACAGCTGGCTGGCCAAGATTACAAGATGTTCAACACACCGCTTTTGATATAACGGATTTGACAAATTTAGATATTAGCGAAGTATCTGGCACTGATTTAGTATGGATAGCCAAGAAAACAGATACGGATTGGGACGTACAGAGAATTACGCCAACAACTTTAAGAATAAAAGATCTAAAATCATTCAATAATGATACGCAGTTACAGATCGGCATGACCGCATCACACTCATTTGTAAAAGGTGAATACATGGCTATCAGTGGATCACAGTTTACAGAGTTGAATGGTGTTTTCAAAATTGCGGCAATACAAAGTCATACAGAAATTTTGATTGATTTTGAAAATGGCAGTAGGCTAGGCAATCAAAGTGTGTTAGCAGACGGATCAACGTTTGACACTTATGGAAATATTTTTAAACTTGTCAGCGTAAGATTGACAACAATGGATAATGTCAATTCACTTTTAAGTTATAAAGATTACAAAGATAAAACTACCACTCGAAATGGTGATAGGGTATTTGTTGATAAC
>FUFK010037928.1_pt1 | contig 33511 bp, 20 predicted proteins | sample 1021851 | NCBI WGS metagenome assembly FUFK01 (sample SAMEA51879418, study PRJEB19060) | metagenome | reverse complement strand
ACAAGTCACATACCGTGGTGTCGTATATGACACTGATAGGAACAAAGCAAAGCAGACTAACAAGGTCGATCTAACTTACCGTGGTGTAAGACAAGAAAAAGAACTTACAAGTCTTAAGTGATTGAAACATTAGAGATATGTGTAGCATCTGCTATCTTTCTCACAATCATAACTGCTGAAGTTCAGTTCCTATACGGAAAATAAAACGAAGGGGGTTGACACCTCCTTTTTTTATGCTATAGTATATTTGTTGGACGCAACATGGGAGTGACTGAATAAACTTACTGGCAACCGCTGGTTAAGGTGATGAGACACAGGTGGTGCTGCTGCNCGCNANGNTAGAACCGATCAACCAATCGGGTCTCAGGCAATNACGTNTTTACTTACTGTAGTAATGCCCGTTATTTGTTGGTATACAGGAATCCAACCTCCCTCTTTAATACAACAAAACAAATATCCACAATTATCCGCATGTCATTCGCAAATTTAAAAAAGAAATCAAGGTCTGGTTCTCTCACAGAGAAGTTAATTAGACAGGTCGAAAAAATCAACGACAAAGGTAGCAGTAACGTTGATGAACGTATTTGGAAGCCAGTAGTAGACAAATCTGGTAATGGTTATGCAATCATTCGTTTTCTTCCAGAACCCGAAGGTTGTGAACTTCCTTGGTCTAGAGTTTATACTCACGCATTTCAAGGAACTGGTGGTTGGTACATAGAGAACTCTCTTACCACACTCGGACAAAAAGACCCAGTTTCAGAGCACAACTCAGAACTATGGAATTCTGGTTCAGACGCAAACAAAGAGATTGCTCGTAAGCAGAAAAGAAGATTATCTTATTATAGTAACATCTATGTTGTAAGTGATCCAGCTAATCCTGAGAACGAAGGTAAAGTATTTCTATACAAGTATGGAAAGAAAATCTTTGATAAGATTATGGAAGCAATGAAGCCTGAGTTTGCAGATGAAACTCCAATCAATCCATTTGATTTCTGGGCAGGTGCTAACTTTAAGTTAAAGATTCGTAGAGTCGAAGGTTATCAGAACTATGATAAGTCAGAGTTCGGTAGTGCAGAAGCACTCTTTGATGATGATGCAAAGTTAGAAAAGATTTACAACTCTTTATATAATTTAAATGAGTTTACAGACCCTAAGAACTTCAAGTCATACGAGAAGTTAAAGGAACGTTTAGATTCTGTTCTTGGACTCAAGAAGCCAGTCAGAGCACCAATTCCTGATTCAGAATTAGAAACTGAAGATGAAGGTCGTGGTTACTTTGCAGAACAAGCAGCAGNATCCGAACCAGTAAAAGAAGTTGCAGCAGTAGAAGAAGCAACATCTGATGAAGATGATGAATCGCTGAGTTACTTCTCCCGATTAGTCAATTCTTAAGACACACAACCCACCGCAAGGTGGGTTTTTTTATACCCCTGATATTCTTGGATTATATGTTGACTTTAATCTGTCTGAGATATAATCTGACGATTTATCATATAGCATAATATTTCTATGATCTGCTAAGAACAGTGTTAGGAATTGTGGTTTTAATATTTTTATTCTTCTTTTCTCATCATTAAGTTTAACTTCATATTGATAATTTGTAATTGCTGATACAGGATTTACATTTACAATTGAATTTGTAAAATTCATATATTTGAAAGTAAAATTTGCATCAACTTCCAAACCTGCAGGTATCACAACACGTTTATACTCATCTAATATTTCTCTTGTTTCATAATGATGAATACCGTTTATGTTTACCTCAGACCCATACTTTCCTAACATATATTCATGTAAATCGTTATGCTCAAGAGGCCATTGATCTCTGACATTAGTAATATTATTTGTTGTTAGTACAACCCAATCCAATTCTGAATCATTGTATAAATCTTTCGCAACCATATCTGGTCTCATTTCTTGTTCAATGTAATAATAATTAAAAGCAGTGATTGCCTGATCAACATCAGTTCTGAGTTTTGCTCTTTTAAAAATATTTTTGACAGGAATCCTATCCTCAATCTTATTTTGATTGCGTAAAAGATTTGGATATAGTATGTTGGGTAATTCTTCGAAATATGCCATTAGTAACCTACCGCATCTAGTGGGATTGAACCAGTTAAATTAGTATATGCAAATGGATCTTCTTCATAATCTGTATTGTAAATTGGTTCAAGTTCTTTGAATTGTAATGATAATATACATGATGTTGGTTGTCCTTTCTCATAAGCATTCCACATTCCTTCAGGAGTGTAGTTTACTGCAGCACCAACACAAGCACACGTTTTAATTTTTAAAACGGAGTGATTGGTATTTGTAAACTCTTTTTTTGATTTAGATGTTTTAAAATGTATATCAAAAATATTTGGTGTCCCTAAGAAATATGAACTACCACCAGGTGTACTATTACTTACTTTCTTTGCTGCCATACCTTGTTTGAAGAATCGAATAATATTATTAATACGAATTGCTTCTTGTTGACTACGAGGACTCATCTTCCAATCAAATCTAAATGCTCTTAATGCTGGTGCGTTGAATAATAATTCTAAGTTCGAGTTTGGAATTACACCTGCACCTCTTGCAAGAATTGTTTCTGGAGATATACCAAAACCAGCTAAGTTCAAAAGTGAAGATCCAACTGCACTTCTTGCAAGTAAATTTGCATCTTGATCTTTTGCTGCTTTTTTAAGAAAATCTACCAATGCTAATCCATCTTTTTGTGCACTACCAAACACTTGCTTCAAAAAATCAAAGGGCCCTTCATATTTTCCATTTAATAAATTTTCTGTAAACTGAATTCCTTGATCTAATGCACCAGCACCTAAAGTTGCTGCAGCTGCAGTTAAAGCATTTAATTGGTCTTCACCCCACGCAACGTTGTTAGAATCATTTAATTGGTTTGGCATTGGAAGTTTTACTAAACCTATGTGATGATTTTTTGGAGATGTCCTTTCTAATCCCCCCAACAATGTATCACCTGCTATTCTTTTTGACGCATCAAAATCTGTTTCTTTTACTCCACGACCTTTATATCCTTTTTTATCTGAACCAACAATAAATTTTCCAGTTTCTTCATCTCTAAACCCTTTTTTTGGGAAAAGGACAGATGGATTTACTCCTTGATATGTAAATTGATTTATTTGAATGTAATCTTGAGTGTTTCCATAATCTGCATCAATAGGATACTTCAGATTCTTTAAACTCAATCTTTGTAACAACGTATCAGTTGGTTGTATCTTTTTGAAATTTGCTTGTATCTTATCTAAGTCCAACACTCCTTCATTTGAGGATGTGGGTTCATCTCCACCGAGTCCTAATAGTGGATTTGGTTTTGCATTTGGATCTGTTAGTTTTCTTTTTTTGTAATCAGCAATCAATGCTGATTTAAGTTCGTTTTCTACTTGAGTTAAGTAAGCATTTTTCTCTTCTTCTGAAGAACCCTCCATATTTTTTGTATAAAATGCTCTTCCTGCATTTGTAAATTCTTTTTTATCAAAATCATACCAATTTGCAAATATTTCAAAATTATTTTCGTTCGCACCACCTGAAGTAAGTTTTGCGTCACCATTACCGTTCGTAAATAATGATGATTTTAAATCAAAAGGCCCTGCATTATCCTCATCCTGAAGTTGTGGATATGGGTCTATATTCACCTCGTGGTAAGTATTGCTATCAGTAGTAGTTGTTGTTATTCCAGACATTTAAATTGAATCCCAAGCCTTCTGTGGTGATACCTTCTGCCCATATTTATTAGAAAAATTCTCAGTTACTAATTGTGCAACACTTGCATACTCTTCGGGGTCAGGTGGAATAATAAAAATGTCTCCGATGTTACTAAAAAAATATCTGTGTAACGTCTTCTTTGGTAATATGGCACCTACTCTATTTATGAGACCTTTTGCAACCTCATCACGATAGTCTGGATTTAGGTAATGTAAGTTACCCCCAAGCAATTTATCTTCCTGAAAATCCATCACATATACGAGTGGTCTACGATCATAGAATGGATACTTATCAGGAAACTGAGCAGTGTATGAAAAGAAACAAAGTTCTCCAATCTCTGGTAAACGAACCTCTGCAACTTCGGAAAGTTCAGTATATAATTCATTCGCAAACCAATCTGGCCCTGTAATAGCAACACCTTGTGCTCTTTCTCTTATCTTTTCTCCGATAGTCATTTGATACCTAGATTATCTTCGGTCATTATTTTAAATTCAAAGTTACGATCAGCACAAAACTCTCTTGCTGCTTTCCATTTTGCTTGGTTAACTGCGTATGTCTGAACTGATTGTGCCCAAGACTTTGTTCTTTTCTTTGGATTCACGTTTGGCATCTTCGTTTCTTTCTTTGGTTTCACTTCGACAACCATAGTTCTTTTGTTTCCTTTCTTATCAATATACTTAACAAAAAAGTCTGGAAAATAACGATGAATGCGATTATCAATTGGAGAACGATAAGGAATCCAGAACTCTTCTGACTGCCACTCACTGATTGTCTCATTCAGATCACAGTAGTTCATGAATTTTCTTTCCCATAAAGACCTATAAATAATATTTCGGGGATTCCCTTTATACTTTTTCGGGTATCTTGGGTAATATTTTCCTTTATATGACATACATATATTATTAGGATCAATTTAAACACTATTTAGATGGCAATAAGATCAGAAGATTTACACTTAAGTATACCTAATGCGAGTCCGATATTCTCCAAACTTGCGATATCAACTCAATTCAAGGTATCGCTAGATCTTGTACGTAGGAGTGCGTCAGGTAATAATTTAGGATTATTTGAATACTTAACTAACTGTGGATTGTTTAATGATACAACATCTACAAGTCAAAAATATGATTTCTTATGCTCTCAGGCATCTTTACCAGGTGCTTCTTTTGATGTTTCAGAAGAAATGGGAAGTCGTCAGGGAATGATAGAGAGATTTGCATCAAGAAGAGTATACAATCAATTTGATTTAACTTTTTACATTGATGATAATTATGATACGTTACGTATGTTTGAAGAGTGGATGAATTATATCAACCCAGTATATAACGAAGCAAATGGTAGATATGATGGAGCAGAGGGGAGTCAATTAAATGCTTATCGAGAGAGAAATACATATTCAAGATTTAGATATCCAGATGATTATCGAAGAATGATATCAATAACTAAGTTTGAAAGGGACTTTTTAAAAAATCCAAACGAAAAAAATAATACTTTTAAGAATATGCCACTGTTGACTTATCGTTTTATTGATACTTTTCCAGTTAGTATTAATGCAGTTCCAATGTCCTATAGTGATAGCACATTCTTAGAGGTCACAGTGGTATTTGCATACTTGAGACATACGATTGAGAAACACGGTAACGCTCAACAGTCAGTTAGAGAGAAACTTTTGAGTAATCAATTGACACAAGTAAATCCATTGGTACCAAAAATTATTGGAAATGAGATTGCACCTAGCACAAGTAGTCCTGTACCAACAGAACCAGTTGGATATGTAAGTGGTGAACCATATTACGGGCCCTTCCATGAACATATGGGTGTGAAGATGGTAGGTGAAAGACATGCTCCTTATCCTCATGCTATAATATATGATACAGTTGCAGAGAGTTTGCCTGGTAGTGTAATTGTTGGTGATCCAGTCACAGAAATAAATCCTGTTACTGAAACACAGACTACTGCTGGTGAAGGAACATCTCAAACAACTCAAACAACTGAGTCTAGTGGAGGTGGAACAACTACAACTGAAACCACAACAACAACTACAACTACTGATTCCTCTGGAGAAACTACCTCTAGTACTGAGAGTTCCTCTAGTTCTGAATCTGATGGTTCAAGTTCCTATGGTTCCAACAATTATAACTATTATAATCCTTACTAAAACACTGCTATATACAATACTGAATAAAATATTATGCCTTTACCACAAATAGCGACCCCGACTTATGAGTTGGTTTTACCATCGACAGGGAAAAAAATAAAATACAGACCTTTTCTTGTTAAGGAAGAAAAAATATTAATTCTTGCATTAGAGAGTGAAGATCAAAAACAAATTACAGAGGCAGTTAAAACTACTTTGAAATCTTGTATAAGTACAAGAGGAATTAAGATAGATGAACTACCTACATTTGATATTGAATACATTTTCCTAAACATTAGAGGAAAATCTGTAGGTGAATCTGTAGATTTGATTGTCACTTGTCCTGATGACGGGACTACAACAGTTCCAGTCAAAATTTATATTGACGAAATTAAAGTAGAACAGAGTGAAAACCATACTCGTGACATAAACTTAGATGGTGTGTATACATTAAGAATGAAATACCCGTCATTGAATCAGTTTATTGAAACTAATTTTGCAATTGCTCAAGAGAATGAAAAAGTCACGGTTGAAGATTCATTTAAGGTGATTGCATCTTGTATTGATGTAGTCTTTAGTGCAGAAGAATCTTGGTCAGCAAGTGACTCCACTACAAAAGAATTAAATGATTGGTTAGGAACTTTAGATTCTAGACAATTTAAACAAATTGAAGATTTTTTTGAGACCATGCCAAAATTATCTCATACGATTAAAGTAACTAACCCAAACACAAAAGTTGAGAGTGATGTAAAACTGGAGGGTATAACAAGTTTTTTCGAATAGTTATGGCTCACATGGATCTTGAGTCATACTTTAAACTAAACTTTGCCTTGATGCAACACCATAAATACTCTTTGACTGAAATTGAAAATATGATGCCTTGGGAAAGAGATATCTATCTAGGGTTATTAAATCAATATATTGAAGAAGAAAATTTGAAAGCAAAACAAGCAAACATGTAAATGATTAAACCAGCAATCAAACCCACACTAGCTTTCAGACCTATTAGTAGAGGGTTGATTACTGCTGCAAGAAATAGTGTTAATAAGGTACAAGAGTCAACACAGAAAATATCTAAAGGTTTAAATAAGAACGAAAAATTTGCAATGAACTATGTTGAGTTCTTTGGTTCAAAGAAAACAACTAAGATTCTTAAGAAAAATCTAAAATCAATTAGAGATTCTTTGATGAGTACTTTTTCAATGGCAAAAATATTGAAGAAGAAAGTTGCTGAAATGTCTAAAGGTGGTGGACTTGGTGCTGCTGGTGGAGCACTTGGTGGTATAGCTGGCATTTTAGGTAAAGGTTTGTTAGGTGGTGTATTAGGAAAATTAGTAATAGGATCATTAATAGGTTTAGCAGTTGGTGGTATTGGATTTTTTCTTTATAAGAATACAGCAAAATTTTTCCAATTCTTAGATGAAAACAAAGATCAGTTAGCACCAATTGTTAATGAACTCATACAAAAATATTTGCAATCTATGGGTTTACCAACTGGTGTTCCAGAGTTAATAAGTGAGGTTGATAAAAATGTTGATAAAGATATTAGTAAACTTTTAATTGATGATCCATCTCTTACAAACGATGAAGCAGTTCAAAAATCTGTTGAGAATCAAATAGACGTTATACAAGGAAGAATTGATGACTTAAAATTAAAAAGAAAAGATTTAAAGTTCTTTGATATTACGGGAAGAGCAGAAATTGGGAAAGCAATTCAAAGACTTGAACAGGCACAAGAATATCTAAAAAGTGGTGATAAATTTACAAACTTTAAATATAATCCTTTAGCTAAATTTTTGTTTAATAGATTCACAGGTGGAACTCCAATTCCAAGAGGTTATAATAATATGACCACTGATCAAAGAACATCTACAGTTGTAAACTTTGTTGAAAATTCACCTAAGAGTTTAGAAACACTTGAGTTTGAAATATTAAGATCATCAAAACTTGCTGGTAATGTATCAGCAGGAGAGGCAAAGGTAAGATTTTATGAAGATGTATTGAATTATATAAAAGCAAAGAAAGAAGGAAATAAAAAGTATGAGGTTTTACCAGAGCAGTTTGATGTTAATGCTACTAGGAAAGGAAATATAGAAGAATTTAAAAATCGTTTTGGAAATCTTTTAGATTATAAACCATCTTCAAAAAATAAAAAAGGAGATTTGAATATTATAAATGGAACCTCAAGTAATCAGAACGCAGGTGGAGGATCAAAAGATACTAAGATATCTTCCGCACCACCAGATTCTGGAATCATAGATATTCCTTTTTATAGTCCATTAGATAGTGATATGGCAATGGAAAGAGGTACATCAAAAAGTATTCTTAATGTTTACATGGGGTAATTGAATGTTATTTTCAAATTCACCAGTTAAAAATATTGTTGAAAAGTTAAATCCTTTTTCTCAAAAAAATAAAATTTCTAGATTGAAATTTGAAAGGAAAGGTGACTATAAAACTTTTTTAAAGTTCATAAAAGATAGCACAAAAGAAATTGAAGATATAAAGATACCAGACTCTGAGGATAAAAAACGTAAGGGTCTCATGATAGGTGGTGGTCTTCTTGGATTAGGACTCTTAGCGTTTGCTGGCAGAGGTAAAGGTGATTCGGGCGATGACACTGGAAAACTTGCTTCTACTACAGGTGTTGTAGAAAAAGCAATTGCAGATACTAGAAAGTTAACTCCTGATAAAAAAATAAGAAGAGATGTAAAAAGTGGTGATGATATCCTTGATAAATTTAGATTTAAGAGAAGAGAAGATAAAAGATTTAAAAAACTAGTTAATGAAAGGAGAGATAAAAGAAAAAAATTCAGAAAGATTCAGAAGCAACTAGGTGAAGATAGACTTAAATCAAGACAGAATCTTGTTAATGAATTAATTGATGAAGAAAAAAGATTTAATGTAGAAGCTGAAGAATCAGCAAAAAGAAGTAGAAGAAATAAAAAGATTGGATCACAATTGGCAGAGGTAGGTGGAGATGGAAAGGGAAAGAAAATTAATAAAAAATTTGTGCAAGGAACACTTGACATTGAACCTCCAAGAATAAATGATAAAAATTTTAATAACTTAAGAAACTTAATTTCTGGTCAATTTGACTCAGATGACCTTGATGAGGCTATCAAAGCACAACGTGAAGACAAATCTGTTAGTTCTAGTAATAAAGATAAATCACTTTTAAATAAATCTCTCAATCAACCAGATGCGTCAAAAGTAAATCCATATACTAGATTTGATTCAACACAACCATTCATGGATGATGATTTAGGACAGAGAACTGGAAAAACTACTGATAAATTAGAATTAAATCAAAGAAGAAATAGGGCAACGATTGATAGATCAAAATTCTTTGAAGCACCAGAGGTTCCTAAAAAAATAACTCCTAAACAACTCAATAACTTTGACAAGTTCAATAGATTCTCGAATCGTATTTTGAATAGTCCAGCTGCAAAGTTTACAACCTTCTTAGGGGGAATGTTCTCTAATCCTAAACTTATGATACTTAAATCACTTATGGAACCAACACCTCTTGCCGATGGAACTCTTGAAGGAAAACCAGGTGTCAGTGTTTTTTCACAACAACTTATGTTTGATGAAGATATGGCAGTAAATATATTCATGCCCTCAGAAGGAAGAGAGTCAATGATTCCATTCAGTGCAGATGTCCAACTACCATCAGTATCTACCCCGACAGAAATACAGACGGGAAGTAATAAAATAGTTGTTGATTTCGAATTTAATACAACTGAGGATTTATTCTTTATTAAAATGGCAGGTTCATAATGTTACAAGCACTACAAGGTCTCAGATATCAATTTTTTGAATTACAGTCTCCAAAGACTGGTCAAAAAGTAAACTTATCAAACGCAACAACATCAATAGAATATTTTGAAGACATATTAGTTCCTTCTGTTTCAATGAAACTTGAAGTGAGATCTACTGTAAACATAGTAAGTGAATTGATGATTACTGGTGGTGAAATGGTGGCAATTGAGGCAGAAACTGGATCTGGTAAATTTAAATTTGGAAAAGTTGATGGAAATGGTAATATAGAACCAGGTCATAACGAACTGTATGTGTACAAAATCAGTTCGATGGACAGTCAAAGGCAAGCATCAAAATTTACAATACATCTTGTTTCGATTGAATATCTTAAGAATGAAACCACTAGATGTAAAAAGAGATATGGTAAAGATGGAGACAAACCTTTATTGGTAAGTGATATTGTAGATGAATTATTAATTGATCAAGATATATTGGATTCAAATAAGGAAATATTTACAGAACCAACTTCAAATACTTACTCATTTATGGGTAATATGAGAAAACCTTTTTATACAATACAATGGTTATGTCCAAAATCACTAACAGGCACCGTTCCACAAGAAGCAAAGGGGGAGGATGGTGAAGATGGAAGCACTAATGCAAAAGCAAAAGGAACTTCTGGTTATTTGTTTTATGAAAACAAAGCAGGATTTAACTTTAGAAGTATTGATGGGTTAGTTTCATCAACACAAGAGTATGCTAAAAAGGCAGATGGTAAACTTGTTAATTATGAAATACATGGAACGGATGAACCATATGAATGGAGAGGTATGGGTGCAATTGATAGCAATAAATTTAGTGCTAATCGTCAAATATTAAATTATGTTGTAGAAAAAAATACAGATATTCGAAAGGCATTGATAACTGGTATGTACATAAATCAAACTCAATACTTTAATGTGTTGACACATGAAATGAGTTTTTATACTTATAATCTTGCTGATGAAATATCTGATAAAAAACTAGCTAGTGATTCGATTCCAAAAGTTCCACAAGTTAATGAAGATTCGAGAGCAGTATCTAGATATATGTTTAGAATATCTGATCATGGTAGCACAGGACAAGGTGAAGATGGACTAGAACCAAGCGGTGGAGAAAACGCAGAAAGAACTGATATTGCAAAATCATTAGCAAGATATAATTTATTATTCACACAATCTTTAAATATTTCGATACCAATGAATGTAAATATGAAAGTTGGTGATATAATAGTATGTAAGTTTCCTCGTTTGAATGAAGGTGAGTCCAAAGAACACGATCCAAACTTGAGTGGAAAATACTTGATAAGAGCATTGAGGCATCACTTTGAACCAAATGTAAATGCAACTTATCTTAAGTTAGTTCGAGATTCTTATGGAATTTCAGAACCCAAAAAATCAACATAAATAAAAGTGTACATACTGTACATGGAGGTAAAAAAATGAAAAGCATAGAAGAACACATCGAACACGACAAGGAAGTTCTTGCCGATCCAACTACTTCTGAACCAATGAAGAGACACATGCTTGAAGAGTTACATGAACTCGAAGTGTATGCTGATCATCATCACGATGAGATTGAAGCAGGTGATCATCACGATCCTAATGTGTTAGAATTATTCTGTGAAATGCACCCTGATGAACCAGAGTGTTTAGTATATGACGACTAATGAGTTTAGATACCCTACAAACAATTAACTTTGCTGGTAAAGATGGGTTCCAATGGTTTTTTGCGAAAGTTGTTCCGCAAGAACACTGGAAGGGAACTGCTGATGCCTTAAATTTTGATGGTAAACAATCACATCGAGCAAAGATAAGAGTTTGTGGGTATGACACTTTCGATGAAAGTGAATTACCTGACAAGGATTGTCGTTGGGCAAGGTTTCTTCCTTCTGGAGTCGTTGGTGATGGATCATCAGGTCTTGGAGAAACTTTATGTCTTGCTGGTGGTGAAACTGTTTTGGGATTTTTTGCAGACGGCCCTGATGGTCAGATACCAATGATTTTTTCAGTGTTACCAAAGGCACAACTACAGGTAGAAAATAAAAGAGAAAGAAATAGTGATCCAGATTTAAGTATTCAAAATTCATTTGCTCTTGATTTTGATACAAGTCTCTTAAAGGCAAATCAATATAGTAAAAAGTGGGGTGACATGATTGGAAAGTATCCTGCCTCAACTTACGTATACAAAGGAGAGCAAAATCTTGCAGCTCAAATTTTAGAAATAAATGCAACGATAGAAATTGAATCTATTGATAAGTGTCAAAAAAATACAGTAAATAGAGCAAGAAAAATAGTCAATGATTTTTTAGAAAAAACTCAGAAGTTAAATAACAATCTTGGAACTTGGATTGATCCTATAACAAATGAACTTGTTAACATGGATTATGAACTTGACTTGATTAAGGAGAAAATGTCAGGATTGGTTGCAGGAACTGTTAATAATATTCGTAAAAAAATAATTAAAAAATTAAATAAAAAGTTTGCTAAGATGCTTGGTAAACAAAAAACATCAAAAGAGGGACAGAAGAAAAATGTAGAAAAAGGTTCGCAAAAAGCAGCTGGAGGTATTCTAGGATTAATTGGTTGTGTATTCAAGAACGTTCTTGGTGGAATTGGTGGTGTTCTAAAAAATATGTTTAACAATCTTCTTGGTAAAATTGTAAATGGAGCACTCTGTGCGATTGATCAATTTATATCTGGAATTTTTGGAAAGATTTTTGATACACTTGAGAAAGGTTTAAGCACTATCATGAGTGGTCTTAGTTGGTTACTTGGAGGTTTATCATCAATAACTGGTCTTTTAAGAAGTGCAGGTGCAATGGCAAAGAGAATATTAGCTTTCCTTGATGCCTGTGGAGCAGAAGAATGCAAACCATCAAAAAGTTGGAGTTCTAAAAATGGTGGTGGTGTAATACCAGCAGCTTCCGATGATTGGGGTGATCAAGTTTCAAAAGTCAATTTCCTCAGAGGTATATCAAAAGGATTAGATAATGCAAAGGAAAGGGTATTAAAAGGAGAAGATGTAAGTGATGTAAGTGTAAATGGAGTTCCACTACAAGAAACAATTGATGCAACACAGGCAATAAGTGATGCTGACAGTGTGTTAGGCCCACTAGGACTCGGATCAATTGAGAGTGCATTATCTCAAACTTCATTATTTGGTGCACAAAATCTTGCGTTTGATGCATGTAATAATAAAGTCAGAAACCCAACGAACCAAGATGATATAACTCCAACACCACCAGGATTTATCTATCCTAAATGTTTACCACCAATTGTTAAAGTATCTGGAACAGGAACAGGTGCAGAGTTACTACCAATAGTTGGAAATGATAATCGTATATTCTCAATTGAAGTTATCAAAGGTGGTAGTGGATATGATGAAACAACAGGTATAGTTGTAGTTGATAATACTGGAAATGGAAAGGGTGCTTATGCCCGACCAATAGTCAAAGATGGAGTTATTCAAAAAGTAGTATTGATGAAAACTGGATATGGTTATTGTTTAAACACAACAGATAATGAATCAGTTGGAATCGGAACAAATGTTGTTGGAACAATTGAAGATATATTCTTAGATACACCAGGATTTAATTATAGTCCAGATGATACAGTTATAATTGGAGACAACGAGTTCCCAATTATTACCTCTCCAGATGGAGAAGTTTTGGGTGTATCAATTCCTGATGATTTTAATACTGAATATAATCGTTTCCCATTAACAAAATTTAGCACAGCAACAGGGGTTGGTGCAGAAGTTATTCCAATTATGTCATTCACACCTCAATTTACAACTGATACTGGTGCTGATGAAAGAAGAGCAAGACCACTTATTGGAATTGAACAAGTCATTGATTGTATTGGTGATAATAAAGAAGTGGTTGGATATGTAAATGGTGTTGAGTATTCTGGGCCTTATCATGTGATGTCAAATGGATTAAAAATGACAGGAGCAACACATAGTGGGTCAGATTCAATAATTTATGATACAATGGAGGAGAGTTTAGGTCAACCTGCAGTGATATCACAAACATCTAGTTATGCACCTCCAGAAACTACGGAGGTTGCGGAAACACCAACACCTGTGGATACAACACCAAATATTGTAATGGAACAAACAACTCCAACTACAACTACAACTACTACAACCGATACAACTTCAACCACATCGGATTCAAGTGACTCAACTCCACCTAGTGGTGGTGGTGGATATGGAGGAGGTTACTAATGGCTGAACACGAACCAATTGAGTTTAAAAAAATAGAAAGAAAACCAATTCTCGGTAGATACGCAGAGGGTTTGACTCAAGAAGAACTTAAGAATTTAATTGAGGCAGAAGTTGGAACACAAATAGAAAGATTAAAAGATTATTATCGTAGAGGTTATCCAACTTTTGAAGTTACTGGTGGAAATGATCTTGCAAAACATGATCTTGCAGAGTATCAATTAGATACCAAATCTGGTCAAGGAATTTTGTTTACCAATACTGGTAATGCAAAAGTATTAGGTAATGCATCTCTAGAACTAATTACACAGGGTAGAAAAAAGGGTGGAGGTGGATTTGATAATGATGGTGAAGCAGGTATTGTAATCTATGCAAAAAATGGTGTGATTCACATTGAATCTGCTCAAGGAACAGTTAATATTAAAGCATTAAAAAATATTCAGTTGGAAGCAGGTGGAGATATGAATTTAATTGCACACGGAAATATGTCAATCGATGTTGGAAAGGATTTGAGTATTGAATCTGCTAATTTCACAGAAGATACTAATGAGAATAGAAGAATTGTCTGTGGAGGAACTATGACTTTACATAGTGACAAACAAGATATTGAGACTAGTTGTGCAACCGACCCAGACGTATGTGACTTCCATGAAGAATTAAAAACTGAGTGGGATATAGTAGAGGAATTAATTGAATAGAGGTAAATTATGTCAATAAAAAACGTAGAAATTCAAACAATCGGTCTTCATGTAGGAACTCCAGACCATTCAAAAGTTTTAGAGTTTCAAAGAAAGTATACTAAATCTGGAATTTTTTCCTGTGCTGGTGTCTCTATCTTTGGTAATTTAGATGAAATTGGTGGTGTTGCAACAGTTACAATTGGAACAGCAGATCCAACATCAACTCAACAAAATATGAAACTATCCCTTAATGTAAGAGGGAACTCAGTGCTACAAGGTGATTCACAAACTCCTCATGCACTTCACGTAAGTGGCGGTAAATCTGTCAACACAGTTTACATTGACGGTGATTTATATGTGTCTGGTGCTATTGATTCTCTTAATAAAGGTAGACTTGCTTCTAGATTCTCAACTGCTGATAGTTTACCACCTAAAGCATTTGATATCAAACATCCAACAAAAGGAAGTGGATGGAGACTTCGCCATGTTTCGTTAGAAGGCCCAGAGTCTGCTGTTTTTTATCGTGGTAGATTAAAGGAATCAAATGTAATTCAATTACCATACTATTGGAAAGATTTAGTTCATGAAGATAGTATTACTGTTGAGTTGCAACCAATTGGATCAAATCAAAATCTTGTGATTCAAGAGTTTAATAATGAATTCATTGTCATCGCAGAGGATTCAACTAATACTGATTTGATTACTGATTTATCGACTATTGATTGTTTCTATCATGTTTATGGTGAAAGAAAAGATGTGAATCCATTACTAACTGAATATGAGGGTAATAATAGATATGATTATCCTGATCCAAATTTCAATGAAAATTCTGAGATGTCAGTTGAGGATCGTAATTACACTGATCCAAATTATAGGTTCCCAAGGAACACTATTACAAGTTAATAAATAAAAACATCTTGCCAGTAAATTATGCAAATCAAAAGACATCAGTTAAGAGAGTTACAATATCTGCAAGAAGACATTGCAGAATACTTTACTGATGAGAATATGGTGAGTGGAGAAACTTATTGGACTTGCATTGAATCAATCGCAATTGCAAAACTTGCTGAGTTGCGTGGTGACATAATTTATAAGGANGANNAAGAATNAAAATGACNTNTNANTTTNAAAAAAGTCGAAAAAAAAATTCTGGCCAAAAATTGGTTTAAAACCTTTTTGATGGTGGGAGTACAAAAGATCTCCGTGTAGAAGGAGTGCCCGCCCTTTCTTTCGTGATAAATAAGACAGAAGAAAAAAATTTTAGTGTGCTAATACGATGCCCCTTTCAAGGTTAGAAAATTTTCTAGTTAATACTGATGGTAATATCTTATATGTAAACCCGTCCGATCTAGATGCTACAGATAGTTTTGACAATAAAGGAAACTCTTTAACAAGACCTTTCGTTACTATACAAAGAGCATTAATCGAAGCAGCTAGATTTTCATATCAATCAGGACAGAACAACGATAAATTTGACAGAACAACAATTCTACTTTATCCAGGCGAACACGTAATTGATAATAGACCTGGTTTATATGTAAAAAATAANGGTGGTAGTGTACAATATTTTGATGTAAANAANTCAGATGTTACAGGAACNACAGATATAGAATTAGATAATGGTTCAATATTTGATNTAAACAACGTAAATAACGTATTATATAAGTTCAACTCAGTTCATGGTGGTGCAATTGTTCCAAAAGGAACTTCAATCATTGGACTTGACTTAAGAAAGACAAAGATAAGACCTTTATATGTTCCAAATCCAGACTTTGGTGATGATGTCATACCAAGATCAGCACTCTTCCGTGTAACTGGTGGTTGTTACTTCTGGCAGTTTAGTATATTTGATGCAAACCAATCAGTATATTATAGTAAAAACTTCACTGAAAAGAGAAATCCAAATATATCACATCACAAATTAACTTGCTTTGAGTATGCTGATGGTATTAATAATGAATCATTAACAGCAACTACTGACTTACAGCAGTATTATTTCAAGTTAATGAACGCTTATGGAAATGATACTGGAAATAGAAATATTCCTGACTACCCAATTAATAATGACTTTGAACCAAATACACCAGAGACTAAGATTGTTGGTGATTTATCTGCTAATGATAATGCGATTACAGAATTAAGTTCTAGTAATTTAAATGCTACAGTTACAACAGAAACTGCACACGGACTGACTGTTGATGATCAAATTCTGATTACTGGTGTTGGTTCAACTGATNTATACAATGGAACATATCGAGTTACTGGTATTACAAGTGATAGAAAATTCTCATATAATTTAAATGCAGATGCGAATGATGATGTTGTTAATCTTACTGGTTTCACACCAAAAGTAACAATTGAAGCAGATACTGTCACTGGTGCATCTCCATATATCTTTAACTGTTCATTGAGATCTGTATTTGGTATGTGTGGTCTCCATGCTGATGGTAGCAAATCAACTGGATTCAAATCTATGGTTGTGGCACAGTTTACTGGTATTGGACTACAGAAAGATGATAAAGCGTTTGTGATCTACAAACCATCAACTGGAGATTATCTAAACAGTGTTGATGCTGCAGCTGATGCAGATATTGATACTCCTTTATATCTTAATCCAGAATCACAATACAGAAAGAGATATGATAACTTCCACATAAAAGTATCGAATGATGCATTTATTCAAGCAGTTTCTGTTTTTGCGATTGGTTTCTCAAATCATTTCTTGGCAGAATCTGGTGGTGAACAGTCAATCACAAACTCCAACTCTAACTTTGGTAACAAAGCATTAGTATCAAAAGGATTCAAACCAAATGCATTTAATCGTGATGATACAGGTTATGTGACACATATTGTACCACCAAAAGATTTAGAAAAAGAAGAAACAAATATTGTTTGGAGATTGTTAGATCCTGCATTGACTCTTGCAAACGTAGGAACTGGACAAACAGCAAGACTTTATATCTCAGGAGAAAAAGACATAACAAATCCACCAACTAACGTTGTGAATGGATATAGAGTTGGTGCAAAGAAAGATGATAAGTTATATTTGAATGTGAATGTGGGTGGACAGAATATAACTTATAGTTCACCAATATTAATGCCAGTTCTTTCAGGAGATGGCCCAAGTTCTGAGAAAAAGTTCACTGTTGCTCGCACATCTTCTGGTAATACCATTGCATCAAAGGAACTTACTTTAACTGCAAATCATAACTTCCTTGCAGGTGAATCTGTTCGAGTTTTTGGTGACGATGGTAGAACTCCAGATGGAATTGAAATTGGTAGAAAGTATTTTGTAATTCTTGGTAGTGCAGCAAATAAAATTAAACTTGCAAATACAGCAAATGATGCTCTTGCAGGTATTGTAGTTCCAAAGGAAATCAATACAAGGGGTGGAGTCCTTACAGTTCAAAGTACAGTTACTGATAAGATACCAGGTGAAATTGGGCATCCGATTCAATTTGATGAGGATAAAAACAACTGGTATATTCTTGGATCAACGACTACAACAACAAATAAAATTTATAGTGGATTTGTTGGATTCTCAACAGAGATAGTTGCGAACAACTCTTCAACTTATGTTCAGAGAAAAGCAGAGAGTCGTGCATTAGATGATCGTATCTATAGACTACGTTATGTAATACCAAAAGATTTTAAAGGTGCAGATATTGCAAAGAAACCAGAGAAAAACTATGTATTACAAGAATCTAAAACAGTTGGTGAAGAAACAACCATCACGAGTGTAATTAGTAATCGTAATCCAAGAGTCATTGCAGGTATTACAAGCACCAGTAGTGTGGTTACTGTAACAACAGAGACACCACATAAGTTAAGTGTCAACGATAAGGTTAGACTTAAGAATGTAAGAAGTTCTGCAAACGTAAATGGAACTGCTAACACTGGATTCAACGGATTATTTACAGTCACTGGAACTCCATCATCAAAAGTGTTTACTTTTGCGAGTTCTGTTCTTGCAGGAACATTTACAGACAGCATAGATAATGCTCGTAGAAGCACAGGTGGACTTGGCCCTACAGACTTACCAGTATTTGAAAGAAGTGAATATGATACATCGTATACAATACAAGAGGTAGATACAATTCAAGATTATATTTCAGATCAACAAGATGGTATTTACTATCTGACTTGTTTAATTGGAAATATATCTCCAACTGTTTCTGAGTTCTCTGATTCAAAATACAAGCAAAACTTCCTTAACTTATATCCAACAGTTGATAAGGACAATCCAAATAACGATCCAGTTCATTCTGTCTCTGCTGCATCAAACGAAACATTAGGTAAAGTTGATGTCAATAATCCTCTTAATAGTATTACCAAAGAAGCAACAATTAATTATCTAAGAGATAATCGTATTGGATTTGCAGTCACCTTTGCTGAAAGTAATAGTGCAGGTATTACAACCCTAACAACAGAAGTTGAGCATGATTTAAATGCAATTACAAACTTAGAAGTCACGGTTCCTGGTAGTGCCTATGGTGCTAATACCATATTATACAATCAGGCATTGACAGGTGCTGGCACAAGTGGTGGTGGTGCTACTGTTAAAGTTAGAACTGGAACTGGTGGAACAATCACTGCTGTTGAAATTGTTGATGGTGGTGCTTCATACGGTATCGGTCAGACACTCGCAGTTGGTGGTGGAACTGATGGTGTAGTTCAGGTTACAGGAATTAACGCAGCAGTTGATAACGTAATTCAGGTAGTTGGTGTTGGTTCAGTTGACGATAGAACAAATGGTGCTTTCAATGGATTATACAAGGTCACATCTGTTCCAAGTACAAAGTCAGTTACTTACACACACGTTGCTCAAGGACAGACAGCAGGTTCGACTGCAGGTATCTACACAGGCCCTGTAAGCACAACAAGTGGTATATTTACACCTNACTTGANGAGAAAGATTGNAATNANTANTATNGCAGGNGTTGCAGGTACATCTCTTNCNGGAATNGTTACAGTCACAACAAGTGTAAGTCATAACTTAGCAGTTGGAAACAAAATTAAGATTGCAGGTTTAGTTGGAACAGCAGCAACTGTTTATAATGGATTCGATTTTATTGTAAAAGAGAAAGTATCTGATACAAGTTTCACGATGAATTCTACAGTTGCAATACCAGTGACTGGTGAATCAGGTGCAGAAATTTACAAGTATGCTTTAAATTCATTTGGTCAGGACACTTCTCTTGCTTCTGAAAAAATTGCTGGTAGTCTTTCACCTCTACTAACTGGTATTGGTGCAACAACTATTGTTGCTATCAGCACTGCAGGTAATAGTAGTAATGAATCCGATATTGATATCGCAAGCACTGTTGGAATTAGCACTGGTGACTTCTTACAGATTGGAAATGAGATAGTTCGAGTTAAGAGTAAGGAACTTGGAAGCACAACTGGAATGATAGTTTTCAGAGGTGTACTAGGAACTCAGTCTGTTTCTCACACAATAAATGAACTTGCAAGAAAGATTGATGTAATACCATCTGAGGTTCATAGATTCTCTGCGATTAGAGCATCAGGTCATACATTTGAATATATTGGATACGGGCCAGGTAACTATTCAACTTCATTACCACAGAAAATTAAGAAACAAATCGAACCAGAGCAAGAACTTCTTGCAATCTCAAGAGAAGAAAAGGGTGGAATTGTATTCTTCTCTGGTATGAATGATCGTGGTGATTTCTTCAGTGGAGATAGAGCAGAGGCAAGAGAACTATTCTTAGGTGAAACTGGAGATACAAACTCTGCTATCTTTGATGATGTATTCATCCGTAATACACTACGTGTTGGTGGTGGGCCAAATCAGAACTTACCATCTGAGTTTAATGGGCCAGTTAACTTCTCAAATAAAGTTACATCAACTTCACTTGATGGTATCGAAGCAATTCAATTACTGATCAAAGGAAATGCGATCAATAATCCATTCTTCCAAGTTGGTGATGACACAAACCCATCATTAATAGTCAATAAAGATACTCAAAACGTTGGTATTAAAACTGTCAATCCAAATACCAATATTGATTTGGATGTAAATGGAACAATCCGTGCGAATGTTTATGAAAACTTTAAGTTATCTGATTTACCAGATGCAACAGAGGAAACAACTTATAAGAGAAACCGTATCATTAAAGTTAAAGATGATGGTAGTGGTTATGAGATGATTGATCCACATGAATTATCTGCGTATGAATTAAGAAGTTTAGGAGTCAGCAATGACGGAACAATTTACGTTGGTAATGGTGCAATTGAAAACAGTAAGTTAAAAATTTCTGGTATATCAACTGCTAGATTTTTCGTTGATGAAAGAGTTAAAATATTTGGTGTAACTGAATCATCTGATGCTGTGACAGTTCCTGCTCCTATTTTAGATAATTCAGTAAAAGCAGAAACAATTCCATCATCAGGAGCATCTAACGCTGTAACTTACTATTACTGGCAAGCACAATACCACATGAGAAATGGTAAGGTTGGTGTTTCTTCACAGATTAGTCCAACTGCTGCTTATTCTGGAACTGGGCCTAGAGCTGGAATTGGTAACACATCATTAGATAATTTTAATGATTTAAATCATAATGTTTTAACATTAAGTAGAACAGATACAAATCACGGTATTTTAATCTATCGTCAAAATTATACTGGAGTTGGAACTGCAGCAAATGCAAATCTTGGTAGTTCAAAATTAATTGCTGTCCTTGATCAAAAAGATTTAGGATCAGCAACTGCTTCAATTAGTTGGAAAGATTATGGAGTTTATGAGCAAACTGCTTGGAGTTCAAAAGGAACTGAAAACGAATTTCTTGGATTCACAACCAGTACAACAGCAACTCATCAGATTCATTTCCCAACTATTGGTACAGAGGGACAGAGAAGAGGATGGGATATTGATAAAATTGTAGCAATTGGTCAAAATAGTATTACAGTTGAAGGTAACTACAATCTAAACAGCACAGTCGGATTTGGTACAACTACATCAGTTAAAGTTGTGCACGATAATACAAAGTCATTATCAGATGCAATTACTGGAATCACTGCTGCTGGTGGAAACTACTTAGATCTTCCAAGTGGAACTTACCTCACAAATAAATTATTCATTCCAAGTCAATTTACTTTGAGAGGAAACGGAAAGAATAGTATTGTTAAACAACAGTATTATGCAACAGATGCTACTGATCAAGGTGTGAGTGGTGGAACTGCTTTGAGTTTTGATGGTAATTTAGTTGGATCATCAGTCGCAACTCCAACTGATATCACGATTGCTGACGTAACATTTGATGGAAATAATTCAAATAACTTGATGTTTACATTGGATGTTGAAAATAACTTAATGTCATTCCAAGGTGGAACTTCAATGCTATTCAAGGATATGGAGATTCGAAATAGTTCTGGTGGTGGATTTTTTGCGAGAAATTCTAAGAGAGTGTCCGTAGAAAACAGCACAATTGTTGATGGTGGATTAACGGATAGATACAATATTAGACCACTTGATGTTCAATCATCAGAGACTGTGAGAATTAATGACTGTTTATTTGAAAACTTTGCTGGCCCTCTCGACCTATCTGTAACAACAGTCGTAGCAACTGGTGGAAATATAATTCGAAATTGTGGTAGTGGTATTGATGCTTACGCAACTGGTAAGATCACCACACAGAATAATGTAATTCTTGGGCCTGCTGATGAGTTTATTGCTTCTCCTGATATCTATGATACAGACTTTGATTCAATTAATATAACAATAGATCATCAAACAGACTTTGTTGGCCCAGAGTTACTTTACATCGAAGATGGTGAGGGTAAAGATATCAGTAGCAGTAAAGTTGCTATTGTTGCTGGTATTGGAACAATGGTTGGGTTGTTCAGTACGACTCGCACTGCTACACTTGGTGATAAGTTCCTTAACTTTGATGTCGTCACACAAAACGAAGCAGCAGCAGCAGGAAATGACAGAGAAGCTGGTTATGTTCAACTTAAGTTGACTGCAGCACAAACTGCAACACTTTCAACTTACGCAGGTGCAGCAACAACAGCACTTGGTTATGAAATAATTGGAACTGAGTATCTAGAAAAACCAGTTGGATTCTCCACAATTGTTGGTATTACATCTGGATACTGGGCTGGAACAGTTGGAGCAAATCAGAGTGGTCAATTTGCAGCAATTGGTGCTGCTGTTACAGAATATGTTATCAGACTTGAAGATGCTGGTCAAATGACTGGTATATCAACTGGAGATTTTGTTAAATTACCTGGTCACTCAATGGGGCCAAATCTAACAGCTGGTGTGACTGTTGGAATGAAGGATGAAAATAATGCAACTATCACTGCTGCAAACGGTCTAAGAGTTGATAGAAAACTTGGTTCAGACCGTATTGTACTGACAGGATTTAGAACAGATTCACAATCTCATGGATCTAATCCTATTGTCGGTGACTATATATCTATAAGGAGAACATTCACTATCGCTAAAGGAAGAGTCGGAGTTATTTAAAAATGCCTGATAATACTAATGTCAATAATAATGCCTCGGTGGTCGTTGTAGGAAGGACTGCTCCAGTCCCTCCTGGTCAACAAAAATCTGATAAATCTGTTCCCGTTGTTATTGCAAGTGATCAGTCAACAATTCCTGTTGCAGAGCAAAATAAAGTACAATCAGAGGTTGCACTTTCACTTTTAGGAATTCCGAGATCAGAAGTTGCACTGGGTATATTTGCAGATGTTAATACTTATGATGTAAACCCGACAGAATGGGCAGCAGAACCAGATTTATTTTCTACAGTATCTGTGGGAAGTGGAACACCATATGGAAGTGTTACACAAGGAATGGGATGGGGATTAACCCATGTTCCTGAAGAATCTGGTGCATTAGTTGAAGCACCTGCAGATAAGACTGCAGTTTTAACCTCGAAGAGATTTTTTAGATACCAACCAGGTCGTGTTTCTGCTGCTACATTTGGTGTTAAGACCACAATAATGAACACAGCATCTACTGATGCTGATCCATCAGATACAAATGATATAGGTAGCACAGTATATAATCCAGCAGTTCGTAAGTATGGAATATTTGATAACTTTGATGGATATTATTGGGAGACAAGAAATAATGGACAAGGGGATAATTTCTGTGTAGTAAGAAGAACTCAATCACTTTTATTCAACAATCCAGTTGAATTTTCAACGAGTGGTCAGACAGCAGATTTTGGTGCAACTAATCCTTTAGATGTTTTAGCACCAAGAGGAAATGAAACTGCTGATGATAAAGCAGGTAATCCAAGAGGTTACATATCTGGTAACTATCCAGCTGGACACGATTCAACACCTGCAGGATTTAGTAACGTAAAACTTGGAGATCTTGTTATCTATCGTGATAACTTGATGATGACACATGCTGGTGTTTATGATCCATCTATTCTTCAAGACAAGCAAGAATATGCTTTTGAGTCTACAAACACTGGAACAGATATATTAACCTTTGATTGTTCTGCTACTTCTGGAACCACTGCTATCGGAAAGAGTATTTCAAACGCAGTATATGATATCGATACAGGTTTGATGACAGTCACTACAAATGGTGCTCACGGATTTGCTGAAGGAAAGTTTGTGCACCTAAGTGGAATTGGAATGACTTGCCAATATAGTTACTCAAACTTTGATGGCACTGGAAGTTTAGTTGATTCTCAGATCAAAACCTATCCAGACAGAACACACGGATATAGCATTCTACAAGTTCCATCAACAACTTCATTTGTAGTCAACGTTGGTGTTTCGACTGTTGCAACTTTCTTTAATGCAGAAAAATCAGCATCAAACGGTGCTGTTGTTCTTGGACTTTCTACAAGTCAATACGTATCTTATAGTAAGGGAATTAATTCTAGTGCAGTTGGTGGATTAACTGATGAGAAAATTTACAGAGTAAATGGTATTGCATATGATAAAGCAACCAAAAAAGCAAATGTTAAACTAAGAGAATTAACTGTAGCAATGACTAGTGGTTATGATGCTGGTACAACTGATGATGCAAATAATGTTAATGTTACTACTTCATCAAGTTTAACAAATCATGTTCTCGTAACTCCTGTGCCATTTGTACAACCCATTGCTGATAATATAATTGTTGATTCAGGTGGTGGAACATTTAAAAAATATGGAACTAATAGTGTAAAACCATCAGGTATGTTCCCATATATGTACAAAAACTCTGAGGGAACGAGTGAGGGATATATTGATACTACTTTAGGTACATCTTCCTCTAATATTGCTACATTAAAAAAACAAATAACAGCAATTAATTCATATTATAGAAACTGGATAAATCAAAATGTCAAGAAAGACTTCTGGAACGTATACGAATACCGTGTTCCGAGATCTAGATATAGCGGTGATCGTTTAGATAACGAAACTGATGATTTACTATACAGTGATGTAACTGCAACAAATCGTGCAGGTTCAAATGTTCTCGATACTACAACAGGTGCAAATCAAACTGATACGAGTATATGGGATCTTGAATTTGATAAAGTTACCATGTACAAGATTGAATTCTCATGGTATGGTGCTGTTGGTGCTCTGTTCCTTGCTTACGTACCTGTGGGTGCAGGTGAAGCAAGATGGGTGCGTGTTCATCATCTGAGAGCATCTAACCAGTTAAAAGGTTCATCTCTAGGTAATGCAACTTTGCCAATTACTTATATGGTATACGGTGGTGGTGGTTCAAATCGCTTTGGATATCCCGATGTGAAAAGAACTCCTACTTCATTTGATTATGGTTCTTCATCAGAGCATATCATCAAGTATGGTGCTTCATACTACATCGATGGTGGTGATCGTGGAACTGTTAAACTATTCAGTCACGGAACTCCAACAGCAGTAAATGTATTTGGATCAAAGAGAACATTCGCAGTTGGTAGTGCTTCAAATGCAATAACAGTTGATTCAAATGCAACTGACGCAACTGATCCATATATCACTGGTAATGCTACTACCTCTTTAGGATCTTCATATTTTGTTGGTGCAAAAATAATTACTGGAAACCCATTAGATCAAAACGTGGAAGTTGTATATGTGGACACATCAAACAGAAGATTACATTTGAATGTACCTCTTGCATCTACTTCAATTCCTGGTTCAAGTTTAGATTTAATTCTCAATCGCCCAACACCTTTAATTGGATTAAAATGTAGAGATTTTATTACAAGTAGTACAGGTAGACAGGTTAGAAACCGTACTCAGGTATACCCAACTAGATTATCAACTGGTTCAAGTGCACTAATTAAGGTTGATTTACTTAAGAGTCCAATATTCCAAACTACATCTGCTAAATCTGGAACATTTACACTTCCAGCCACTCCAGACCCTACTGATTTAAGTAAGAATGTTTTGAATATAGGAAAGAGAGGAAAGGCATTTAAAATCTATACAGCAACCGCATTTAGTTACTTTACTAATAATAACAGTGGTGCTTACGGATACCTAAGAGGTAGATTTGAGAATGATGCATCTCAAAAAACAATATCAGTATTTGGATACTTAGAAAGAAGAGAATCCGCAAGTGATTATTATTTTAGAGCAGAAAATGCAACCACTGACAATATTCTCTTGACTGGTGGTTCTGTATTCTTATATGAGGAGCAAACAACACCAACTGGTACGAGTACAACTCCTGTAGATAATGACTTTACGTTAGATGCATTATCATCTATCAAAGTTACTCCTGAATTACGAGCACCGATTCCGAAAACAGGAACAATTGTTGCAAGTTTATTCATACCTGCATCAGGTGAAGAGTTTGATTTATCGTCTTATTTTGATTACAATAAAGAGTACCTATCATTCCCACTTACAAATGTAATAGAGACTTTGTATGTTGTTGGATCTTCTGAAGGAGCATTTTCTGGTTCTGCAATTTCAACAACAAACGCAAGTATCACTTGGGAGGAGCAGTGATCTATGAATGGGGGAAAGGATGTTAAAATTGGGCACGATAAACGCCCGATATCCGTAATACCATCAGATGAACAACCGCTATATAATATTCAAAATGGTGAACTTCTAACTGATGAGTTCGGTAATCAACTGATAACAAAAGTTGATCAATTTTTCTTACCTGATGCGTCCTCAGATAGAGCAACATCTATTGTTTTTCCAGAGAATCCAGAAGATAAGTATACAATAAAAACAGTCACACAAGTTGCAATATCGACTGCAACTTACGGTGTTGATTTTGATGTTAATACAAAAATTAATACAAGTAACAAGGTAGAGGTTCTTAAAAGAACAGGTGCAGTGGTTGCAACTGCAGCAACTGTTAAGGAACGTGGTACTGGTATTGGAATTACTTTCACAGATTTAAATGAGTGTGAAATTCTTACAGTTGCTACTGATGTTGGACAACAAAAAAATAATTTATATTTCCCAGAAAGTGATATATCATATATCGCAAATGTTCAGGTAGGTGACAAAGTATCTGGAACAAATATTTCAGATGGAAGTTTAGTTTTAAAGAAGGACTATAATCGAATTAAAATCTCTGGAACTTCAAATTCAGGAATTACAACTGAAAAAATTACTTTCTTCAGATCAGGAACTGCTACTTACACAGCAGATAATGTTTTAAAAGTTGCAGAAGAATTTAAAGAGACTAGTGAAGTTAGCACAACATTACTTGGTGTAAATCGTGCAGAAACTCAACTAAGTTTATTCTCAAACGTATCTTCTTATGGATTGAATGATGATGATTGGGAAAGTTTTTCATATAACACGGGTGCAAGTAAAGGATCATGGGATCGTAGAGCAAATAAAATATATGGCAATCGTTATCTAGCAAGAATTGAAGAGGAAACACAAGAATCTGCAATTAAATTATCTGCATTTCCAACATCACACTCATATCCTTTTGGGGAAAATTATACAAAACTTGGATTATATAATGCAACTTTATTTCAACAATATGAAAACTTTATTAGATTAGGAAATCTTGCATATCGACTTTTCACAGAAAAACTTTCTGGTTATTCTTCATCATGGACAAGTAAATTTTTAAATCCTGCGGATGTTACGATTGATGGAAATGGTGATATTTTTTATTCTAAATTACCAGGTAAAGAGGATGATTTTTCATATTCATTTCAAAAAATAGATGAGTGGACTGATACATGGAGAGCAATTGGAGAGGGAAAAAGTTTACTAAATCCAGTCACAGGTCAATATCTATCATTTGGAGATTTAGTTAATCTTCTTGGTGAAAATGGATTAACAAACATCTACGATGGATCAAATACAAGACCAGGATATTATACTGATTATCGTAGATACTCTGCAATACAATCAAGGAGAGTTTTCAGATACCAACCAGGTCGAATCAGTGGATTTACATTTGGATTGAGATCATCTACAGAACCAGTTTCAGGTATTGCATTAGAATGGGGAATCGCAAACGCAACAGATCAATATGTATTTAAAATTTACGCAGGTCAATTGTCTATTGTGCGTAGAAGCACAGTTCCGTTATCCAGAGAAGTATTAGTTAGAAATGGATTAGATCCTGCAGAGATAACAAGTATTCAAATAAACGGAACTTCATATAATACTGTTCAACCACAGATACCTAGTGGAGACCCATTTGATGTTAACGATGATGGAGGCCCATTAGGATATGGTGCTGATGATACTAGAGCATTAAAATTTCATACCATTGAAATACCAAGAGATAAATTTAATGGTGATCCATTAAATGGAAACGGCCCCTCTGGTTATACAATTAAACCAGAGAATGTTACTATGTGGAAGATTGAGTTTGGTTGGTACGGTGCGATTGGTGCAAGATTTTATGCTTATATTCCTTCAGGTGCAGGTGAAGCAAGATGGGTTGTTATTCATACACTTGTAATTGAAAACTCATTAACTGGCCCTTGTTTACGAGATTCATATTTCAGATTTAAGTATGCTTTGGATGTATTTAATACTGCTAATTTAAAAACACCTCAGTTTTTATATAAGTATGGTGCTTCATACTATATTGATGGTGGTGATGAGGGAACATCAGAGATTTATTCTGTTAGCACTGGTTTAACACCAAAACAAATAAACACTGCAAATGAAGTTTCTTTATTTGGTATAAAACCAAAAGACGTAATTACAAATAGTTCTGGAATTTCTATTCAAAACAGAAAACTTGTAATTCCAACCAAATTTAATATGACAACTAATACTTTAACAGAGGTTAAAGTTAAAACTTGTAGAGCATGTGCAGGTTTTGGTCATGTATTTACTCCAGGTGTTGGTACAACTGAAACAGGAAGAAATATGACAATTGAATTTACTGGAGGAAATTTAATTACTGCAGTTGGTTCCGAGGCATATTTTACTAAAAATGATGTTGGTGCAAAATTAATCGCACCATCTATTTTTAATGCTTACATTACTGAAGTTGATGAGGAAACAGAAATTACAGGTATACAAACTGGGCCTCCTCGATATGAATCCGCAAAAGTATATGGATGGGGGCCAGGATTAGATAATTATCCAAATTATAATCTGACAGGAGGTGCAGCATCAAGACCAATAGGTGGCATACTGACAAAAGATTATGCTAATTCTGGAATTACAACAACAATCGCAACTGGTGTTGGAGCAACATACCCACACTTAGTTCGGTTTAGTAATTATGATGTTCATTTTGCATCTGATTTTCAATTAACAGGAGCAGAGATTGATATTCAATTTATGAATCCACGAAATAAAGATCAAAGTTCATTGGGTGGATCTGGTACACACTTTGCAGATTTTATGATTGGTGTTACTGATAAGAAACCATCGATAAACACAGGTAATCCAAATCTATTAGATGGATGGGATAGCACTGTTGTTCCTTGGACAGATTACACAAATGGTGGGAGTGGTGTTGTGGGTTCTGGAAAGACATCTATACTACCAGAAAAAGAAATTTTATTTGGTGAACATACACATTCTCACGCAACGATGGACGAGGATGGAGTTGAGACAAGAGAGGAATGGAGCAATACCACTTACAAATGTAGAATGGGTCAAGATGTTCGAATTCCAGAAGTCACATCAACAAGTGGTGGTGCTTGTTCTATAATTAAATTAAAAGTTAGCAATCCAGTTGGTCTGGGAACAGTTAATCAGGAATATTTAACTGGAACATTGCCATCTGGTATAACAACAACCACCACTAATCCGAGATATTTCTTAACAGTTGAAGGTAGTTTTGGTGGAAGTGTAACTGATTGGTTAGATGGGCAAGTGGTATATTTAAATGATGATGGTTCAGTAAATACTAACTCAAATGCAAAGTTTTCTGATATGTCACCAACAAGTTATCAGGATGGTTCTACATCAAAACAGTATATTGAAATTAGTGCAAATGTAAGACCAAGTGGTTTTGAACAATCAGATTCAAATATAAACATTGTAGCAAGACCAGTTGAGTTAAAGGCATCAAGATTAGGTGTGCCTACTAAGACAAAATTATTTAAATATAGTGTTTATCCATTATATCTTGTTGGTAAGTTAATGGACAGAGCACAAATAAATAATATATCAATAAAGGAAAAGACAGGAACTTTCCAAAGAACCACTGCTCCAATATTATCTGTTACGAATGGATCTAACGGTATCATTGATTTGGCAAATGATGGTTCATCAAATTTAACAATTAATGATAACACACCACCAACTAACTTTTTGGAAGTTGATAGATTATCATCATCCAATGTTGATACACAAAATGAACATATTATAAGACCATCAACTACAAAAGATATTTTTTACATTGGTGAAAATCAAACAAAAGAAGTTAACATGACAAAAGTTTTTGGAATTGATCGTAATGTTATTACACCAGATAATAACAATATTGAAGCAACATTTTTCACTGCAAAACAACTTGGATCTGGTAGTTCTAAATTCGTACAGAGTAGTTTAAATTTCAAGGAACAATAATGTCACTCACTAATCCTAAAATATTTGGTTTAAACGTTCGAACTCTACTTGCTGATGTAGAGAACAAAAATGCTGCCATCCAAAATTTAGGAATTAATCCTCTTGATTTAGAAATCATTAAGGGATCAACTAATGCGGGTATGTCTCGTTTTGATTGGGTTAGTTTCTCTCGATTGAAAACTCCAATCTATAGAATATTGGATCGTCTCAATAATGAGTCAAATATGTTTACTAGCATTTTACTCAATCGTGCGGGAACAGATCAAACATTATTTGGTAATTTAGATATCAACGGTTCACTAAGTGGAACTGCGATTCGTTATCGTTACCGTGATTTTGCTACTGGTATTTCGGTTGGTGATTTTACAACTGGTTATAAGATTGCAGATATATCTACATCAAGAGTCAGTGCTTGGAGTTCTGCAGATCCAAGAGCAAATAATCCAGATCTCAGTATTCAAAAGTTAGCAAAGATATCTTATGGTGCAAGAGTTGGTATTGTAGAGAGTGGTAAATTAGAATTTGGATCACAATCATCTGGAGTATCTGGTGCAAGATTGCAAACAAGCATTACACCAGAGGTAAAAGAGTTTCCATCTGAGGTTCCAACTTCAAGAATTAAATGTAATATTAATGGTCAAGTTGTATACTTATATGCAATGAAAGGAATTCCATTAGTATTCAAAGGATTCTTTAGAAATTTAAATGCATCTGCTGTTGTTGATTCTTCGGTAACAAGGGCAAGTTGGAAAATAGTTGAGACAGCAAACGAAAATTTATATACAAATTATACCAATCAAGGTAGTTCAACATCATCAATATCATATCGATCACCAATATCCAGAGAAAGATTTATAAAACTCTATAAAAACCCAAATGATATTCAACAAATTACAATACGATCAGCAAATCTTAGAGAACTCCCAGCCACAAAATTAATAAATTGCAATCTTTTAGATTTTGCATATAACCAACTTAAAACATTTCCTAACTTTTCTTTTATCGCACCAAGTTTGTTCACTCTTAACATAATGAGAAATCCTTTTTACCTAAGTGATGTAGAGAGTGAAAGAACATTTAATAGTGCTGTTCTTGCAAAGATTCCAACTACATTAACCACTCTAAATATGGAGGGAACTTTTTATGGTTCTATTGAAAGAAATATAATTTCAGCAAGACTTCCAAATCTTGTAAAATTTAATTGTGGTAGAGGAGGAGGAGCATATTTCCATCCAGATACTCGATCTCCAGATGGTAGTTCATCATTCTGTCCTGATGTACCAGGTAATGTTACATCTTATAATATTACAAGTAATGATTTTAGAAGTGTTGACAATAATTCTCTATCTTCATCTGGAACGTACCCAAATGGGTCATATAGTTATAAACAACTTCCAAACCTTGTGAGTTTAAGTGTTAATGGTAATTATTATTTGTCTGATAATGCTCATTCTTTGGCAAGTGCAGATACAATATCAACAATTAATTATTCAGCAACAGCAGTTGCAATTCCTAATGGATTAAATGGTAAAACAAATCTTACTAATTTTACTTCAACATATAATCGAAATTCTTCAGACATAGCAAACAATAGATCACTATTAGATTCAGGTGGAAATTATAAATTTGCTGTGTGTAATTCACTCAGCACACTTCATCTTTATGCGACTAATTTAGGATTAGTAAATTTTCCTTTATCATTTTCCAATAACGCATTATCATATCTTGATTTAAGATATACATCTATGAAAGGTGGTAAACCAGTCGCAGATGGATCTCAAACTCACGTAATTTATCCTGAAACATTTAGAGATGCGGTTAACGTTAGATATATCATGATTGATTCACCAAATCTTGGATCTAATTTCCCAACTGGCACAAATAAAATACATCCAGATGCGTTTTTATTTAATTCAGAACTTTATTATTTTTGGTATCGTTCTCATGGAAAAACTACAGGAGATATTAGTCAGTTATTTAATTCAAATTCTAAATTACAATATATTTGGGCTCAATCAAATGCATTCTCTGGAACAATTCCTAATTTTACAGGAAATCCAGTGATTCATTATGTTAATTTACAATATAATCAATTATCAGGATCAATACCAGGATTTAAAAACTTAAATAATTTACGCTATTTGTATTTCCAAAATAATAATTTAACAGGAATTACAGAACCAGGATCTTTACCAAATTTATTTACTTATCAGGCACCCAATAATCAAATTACAGGACAGATACCAGATTTTTCTGGATGCACTAATTTGAGAAGTTTGACGCTGCGTAATAACCAAATAACTTCATATAAGGTTGGTGCATTTGCAAAACTTTATAAGATGAATTTTATTGACTTGAAATTTAATAATTTAACTCAAACTGATTTAGATAATATACTAGTTGATTTACTAGATAACTGGACTTCAATTAATCGTGGTGGTGTTTCTATAAACTTAAAAAATCAAACAAATAGTAGTGGTTCTCTTGCTTTTCCATCTGAAACTGGTTATGCTGCAGCAAGAACATTAGCATCAAAGGGATGGTCTATAGGTCTTTCTGGTGGAATACCCCCTGAACCAACAGTATAAGGAGAATTAAAATGGCAATTTCAAACCAAGGATATCGAAGAGATTTAAATCTTCAAGAAACTACAAATGATACTGTTGCATTAGACAACCTTGCTGGTGCAGGAACTGCTGATGACATAAGTTATCTACAAAATAATTTAAGAAACACATCTAATGTTGGATTTAATAAAATTGACTCAAACGGATTCTTTTCTTTTGCTACTGATAGATTAATTTCTGCGAGTGCGATCAGCACTGAAGGTGATGGCAGTAATACAACAATTACAATTACTCTAACTAATCCATATCTTCTTAAATTTGGTGATTTAGTTCAACTTGAGGGTATAACAGAAAATACCTCTTTAAATGCACAGTATAGTGTGCTTGCTGTTTCTCCTGATTTGAAAACTATTACA
>FUFK010041859.1_pt1 | contig 33533 bp, 43 predicted proteins | sample 1021851 | NCBI WGS metagenome assembly FUFK01 (sample SAMEA51879418, study PRJEB19060) | metagenome | reverse complement strand
AGATTTCANGGTGGNAAACATGATANNGATTTATTTCCAAAAGGTCACCCACTATCCTCTAAGACCTGACTTGTGAGTTTTCTTTGATTTATTCGTGAGTCAGGCAACCCAACATAAACGCATTAGAAGTCTTAGACAAAGAAGAATATCTGAACGCAACGAGATTAGACAACAACTTATACTTCGTAACAATTTAGAAAAAAGATTCTTTAGAAGACTAAACTCTTTATTTAGAAAATTTGTTAGGGTACAAATGTTTTTGTTTAAAGAATATGGTATTTACGAAGAAACAACTGCTACACAGATACTTAACGAAGATTTTATACCTTTGATACAAGCACATTATCGTAGAGTCTTTAAAGCTATTTATGATTTCAATGAAAAAAAGTATGAGGATAATTATAAACAAGAAGCAGTAGTGTTTGGACGAAGTGTAGATTTTGAAAGTGTAGTCAATGAATACTTCAACACAAGACAACTTATATTAACTGGTATCAGTGTTCGTATGGCAAATAGAATATCTAAGATCATAGAACAAGGTAGATTAGATAATCTCACATTGCCACAAATAGCTAAACTTGTATCCGATAAGTTCTTACCCATAAGTAGAGCAAGAGCATCGTTGATTGCAAGAACTGAAACACATAGTGCAGCTTCTTTTGCAAATCATACATATCATCAAACAGTACAAGCAGACTTAGGTGTAAAGATGTTAAAGAAATGGGTGGCAACAAATGATGCTAGAACAAGACCTACTCACGCTACAGCTAGTGGTCAGATAGTAGATATGGACGAAGACTTTATAGTTGGTGGAGTGCCTATGGGGTTTGCAGGTGATTCAAGAGGTGGTGCAGCTAATGTTGTAAACTGTAGATGTGTCATAGTTTATGCAGATGAAAGGGATATGGAGTAATTTTTAAATTAGTTCTATATCTTCTGATGACCAACTTTTAATATATTCACCAAATGACTTGTCGTAAAATTGTGTTCCATTACAAAAAGGTGTCTCAACTTTATGAATTAAATTTTTTAATTTTTTATGTGTCTGATCGTTCCAACAATCAGACTCACCTTTCATAAAAGTCAAAGCATAAAGCATCATTGCTTTTTCTTCTTTCGTGTATCTAGCCATTATGAAATTTCCCTTTTACTAATATTATTAGGTTTGTAATAACCAATTCCTCTACCTTCACAATCAGCAATTATTCTTTTTGAAGTAAAGCCGATTATAGTACCCCATACTTTAAATGTACCATCATCTGCTAATGTTGATTTAGGCATAAAACTTGCAAGGTTTACCCAAACTTTTTCACCTATTTTATATTGATTATTTTTCATTTTATTTTCCTTTATCATCTTATGTACATATTATAATACGAATTGGAATACATATACAAGTATTAATATAGATATTTTTAATTAAGCTATATATTGTGCTAATCTATCCAATAAGATACTATATAATGTAATTATGCCTATACCCAAACCATACAATAATGAGTCTAGGCAAGAATTTACAGAACGATGCATGGGAGATAGCACTATGGTTGATGAATATAGAGATTCAGATCAAAGGTTAGCTGTCTGTAACACCAGTTATGAAAACAATAAAGAAGATTCTTTAGATAGCAAACAAGAACTGAGAGAAGATGTTTTTACTACTGAAGAAGAAGCAGAAGCAAGAGCAGAAGAAATAGGTTGCGTAGGAACACACTCTCACGATGAAGATGGCAATGTCGTATATATGCCATGTAAAACCCACGAAGAATATACCGAACTTACTGGTAGAGAAGTTTCAGGTTATCANAAAAAACCAAANAAGAAGAAACCAAAAGATATGAAAGATGCATTAGAGCATCTTGAAGAAGTCTTGTCTGTAAAGACTGAATTTAAAGGTGGTCATTTAGAAGACGAAGAAGATAAAGACTATGGTACTTTTGAAGGNTATGGTTCTGTATTTGGNAANAAAGATTTAGGTAATGATGTNATAGAAGCNGGTGCTTTTNCAANATCATTAAAAAGAAAAAAACCANATCAGGTNAAACTTCTTTATCAACANAAATCAGATATGCCTATTGGTGTATTTGACGAGATCAGAGAAGATGANAANGGTCTATATGTAAAAGGTAGATTNGCTTTGAAAACACAAGCTGGTCAAGAAGCCTATGAATTATTAAAAATGGGTGCGTTAGATGGTTTATCCATCGGATTTAGAGTAAACCCACAAGAAGTTTCTTACGATAAAAGAGCAAACAAGCGAATTATCAAAGAAGTAGATTTAATGGAAGTCTCGTTGGTAACTTTTCCAATGAACCCCAAAGCCACAGTAATGTCGGTCAAAGGTGAAGAGATAACCATAAGAGAATGGGAAAATGGAATGCGAGATGCTTTCTCGTTATCTCGTTCAGAAGCGAAAGTTGCAGCAAAAGCTGTAACTGATGCATTCAGTCAGCGAGATGTTGACTCTAATGCTGAATTGGTAGATGCCATAAAAAATTTAACTTTAACCTTAAAATCTTAATAGGAGATTAACATGTCGGAAGATGTAAAAAACGCTATTCAAGAAATGGGTTCAACCTTTGAAGAATTTAAAAAGGTCAATGACGAAAGACTTGAAAAGCTTGAAAAAGGCGAAAGTACAGCATATGTGGACGAGAAATTAGCTAAAGTAGAAGCTAAGATGGATTCTTATGAAGACATTAATCAAAAACTCACAATTGCTGAAGCTAACGCTGAAAACATCAAAAGCCAACTAGAAAAACTTGAAACAGTTGTAAAAAGACCAAATTCAGGTTTTGAAAGTAAGCAAGTAGATGAATACATGGAAGCTTTTGACAGATATTGCAGAAAAGGACTTGAAGGACTTAGCGATACTGAGAAGAAAGCTTTAACAGTCAGCAATGACTCAACTGGTGGTTATTTAGCACCACCTGAATATGTGAGAGAACTTATCAAAGATGTTACAGAAATCTCACCTATTAGAAGCATTGCTAGAGTAAGAAGCACTGGGCAAAGAAGTGTACAGATTCCAAAGAGAACTGGTACTTTTGCTGCACAGTGGGTTGCTGAGAGTGGCACAAGAAGTGAGACTACTGGATATACAGTTGGTTTAGAAGAATTACCTGCACATGAATACTATGCGTTGGTTGATATTTCTGAGCAAGACTTAGAAGATTCAGTATTTGATCTTGAAGCAGAAATGCAATCAGAGTTTGCAACACAGTTTGCAAAAGCTGAAGGAACTGCATTTGTAAGTGGTAACGCTGTAGGTAAGCCTGAAGGTTTCATGACTAACAGTAGTGTTAGTTCTGTTGACACAGGTTCAAATACTGCAATCACAGCAGATAGCTTGATCTCACTTGTGCATAACATTAAGTCTGATTATGGCAGAAATGGTACTTTTGTATTTAACAGAAGCACTTTAGCTGAAATAAGAAAGCTTAAAGATACTGCAGGTCAGTATGTTTTCCAAACAGGTATGATGTTAGGTGGTAACATGGTAAACACCATCTTAGGTCAACCATATGTGGAAGCTACAGATATGCCTTCTATAGCACAAAATGCTTTCCCAGTCGCTTTTGGTGACTTTAGCAAAGCATACATGATCGTAGATAGGGTGGCTTTAGCTGTATTAAGAGACCCATTTACCCAAGCAACTACTGGTAATGTAAGATACATTGCTAGAAGAAGAGTTGGTGGGCAAGTGATTCTTCCTGAAGCCATAAATAAACTTAAAGTAACAGCGTAAGCAGGGAGTAGTAAATGAAAGACTTAGCTAATAATATTAGTATTATTCAATCAATTGCACCTGTTGTTGGTACAAGTGACACAAATGGCACTGGTGTAGATTTACAGTTTTTTGAATCTGCAACAGCAGTTGTTGATACTGGTGTAGAAGGAGATACTCTTTCAACATCTGTCAAAATTGACTTTAAATTAGAAGATTCAGATGACAATTCTACATTTACAGCAGTTACAAGTTCTCTTCATGTAACTGATGGAAGTGTTGATTCAAATGGTATCTTCTTAACTTTAGATGCAAATGCAGAGACACCACAAGTAACCTCTATTGGTTATGTTGGTGGCAAGAGGTATCTAAGAGTAGTAGCAGACTTTACTGGTACACACTCTAATGGTACTCCGATAGCTGCAACTATCATCAAAGGAAGTCCAAGACACAACACTGATGCAGATACTTTATCAACTGCATAATTGATGTATATAAGTGGGGTGGCAACACCCCACGCTTTTAAGGAAAAAAAATGGCAAGAAAATTTAAAATAGTAGTTCCAAAACCAGCTTCTTGTAATGAGCATGGAACTGAAGTAAAACTTTACAAAGCTGACGAAATCGTTGAATCTGAAGGTGCATGGCAAGATGAAGTCATGGAAAAGTTCATTGAAAATGGTTGGGCAATGGAAGTTAAAGTTGATTCAGTAGAAGAAACTGTTGATGTTGAAGCTGATGTAAAAGAAGTTAAAAGAGCAAGAAACAAAAAAGGACAACTTATCGGTGATGATCCTAACACTCCTGATGTAAATGAAGCATGGGAAGGTGGAAAAGCACCAAAGAAAAAAACGACTGCAAAAAAGAAAACTACTAAAAAGAAAACAACAAAGAAAGCATCATCATAAATTCTTTGTTATCATAAACATAGCAGAAGCTTAATGGTAGATACCATGCGATTTATAGGAAGTTTATATGAGTGCAGGTTATCATCATTTTATCATTGAGCAAGGTGCTACTTTTGGGCAAACACTTACTCTCAAAGATTCATCTAATGCATTAATCAATCTGACAGGTTTTACAGGTGCTATGTCACTGAAAGAAAAACCTGATGCATCAGCAACAGTATTATCTCTAACAACAGCAAATGGTCGTATGACTATGGGTGGTAATGCAGGAACAATCGTATTAACAATTAGTTCTACCGACACAGGTAATCTAACACCTGATGATGGTGTGTTTGATTTAGAAATTACAAGTGGTGCTGGTGTGGTGACAAGGATCATAGAAGGTACTTACAGTGTAAGGAGAAACATAACAGCATGAGTTCTGTTGATAGCATCACAATTACAAGTGTAAGTACTGTAAATCAAATCACAATCACTGATACAAGTGGTATTACAGTTACAACAGTTGGTACACAGGGAGTTGCAGGTCCAAGTGCCATTATGGCAAGGGGTATAGATCAAGACACTGCTGGTGCAAGTAATAATGGTGCTTTATTAGTTTATGACAACGCAAATGTAACATGGACAGCAAATGACACAACAGAGGGAAAACAACTTACACAAAAACTATTTAATTTACAAATAGGTGAAAGTGGTGCAACAGTTACCACTATATTAGACGAAGACAATTTTAGTAGCGATTCTGCAACAGCTTTAGCTACACAACAATCAATAAAAGCGTATATAGCTAGTCAAATCACACTTGAAGATTTAGACATTACAGATGGTTCAACAACTATAGCAATTGACTTAGATAGTGAAACTTTAGGATTACTTGGTGGTGTAGGTATTAGTAGTACAGCAAGTGGTAACAATGTTACCTTTGCNATTGATGCGACTGTCGTTACTTTAACAGGAACACAGACACTTACAAATAAAACACTCACTTCCCCCACGCTTACATCACCAGTATTAAACACAGGAATATCAGGAAGTGCTTTTCTTGATGAAGATGATATGTCAAGTAATAGTGCAACTAAACTTGCTTCACAACAGTCAATTAAGGCTTATGTAGATAACCAACTAACTTTAGAGGATTTAGATGTAACAGATGGATCAAACAATGGTTCAATAGACCTAGATAGTGAAGTTCTTGGTTTATTAGGTGGNACTGGACTTACATCTAGTCTAAGTGGTAATAACTTTACTTTTGCNATAGATGGNACAGTTGCGACATTAACTGGTACACAAACATTTACCAACAAAACACTNACATCACCAAAGATAAATGGATCAACAGCAATCACAACGACNGGTACAGAAATAAATGTATTAGATGGTGATACAAGTGCAAGTTCTGTAGTCATAGTTGATGCAGATCAATTTATAGTCAATGACAATGGCACAATGAAACAAATAGCTGTAACAAGGCTTGATACATACTTTTCAGGCACTACAGCTACACTAACTAACAAAACATTAACAAGTCCTGTACTNAATGGCACATTATCAGGTACAGCATTCAAAGATGAAGATAATATGGCTAGTGATTCTGCTACAGCAGTNGCAAGTCAGCAATCTATCAAAGCTTTTGTTGAATCACAGATCACAGCACAAGATTTAGATGTATCTGATGGTAGCAACGATATATCCATAGATTTAGATTCAGAAACACTTACATTAGCAGGTGGTACAGGTATAGATTCCACTGCAAACACAAATACAGTGACTTTTGCTATAGATAACACTGTAGCAACACTAACAGGTAGTCAAACGCTTACAAATAAGACAATTGATGTAGATAATAATACAGTAAGTAATATTGAGGTAGATAATCTTAAATCAGGTGTGTTAGATACCGATTTATCTAGTGTTGCAGGTACAGATACGACATTAGCATCTGCAAAAGCCATTAAAACCTATGTAGATAGCCAAGTTACAGCACAAGACCTAGATATAAGTGATGGTAGTTCAACAATTGCGATTGATCTTGATTCTGAGACATTATCTTTACTTGGAGGAACTGGTGTAACTTCTACAGCTTCAGGTAATGGTGTTACTTTTGCAATAGGTCAATCTGTAGGAACTTCCGATGATGTAGTATTTAATCAAGTAACTGGTGCGTTAGTTGGCAATGCATCTACAGCTACTGCCCTTGCAACTGCTAGAGCAATCGCACTTTCAGGAGATGTTGTAGGTACTGCAAACTTTGATGGCACAGCAGGTATAAGTATATCAACTACAATACAAGCCAATAGTGTTGCTTTAGGCACTGATACTACTGGTTCTTATGTTGAAAGCTTAGTTGCAGGTACTGGTGTTAGTCTTTCTAATAACAGTGGAGAATCTGCAACACCAACTATAGCAATTGGTCAAGCTGTAGGTACATCTGATGATGTCCAATTCAATACAGTAACATCTGCACTAACAGGAAATGCATCAACTGCAACTGCATTAGCAAATGCTCGTACAATAGCTTTGTCAGGCGATGTAACTGCTTCAGGCGTATCGTTTGATGGAACAGGCAACATCACCTTATCCACTACAATTGCAGCTGACAGCGTGGCTCTTGGAACAGACACTACTGGCAACTTTGTTGCAGGAATTAGTGGTACAAGTAATGAAATAGAAGTTTCAGGTTCAGGAAGTGAAAATGCCACAGTCACAATAGGTTTACCTGACAATGTAACAATCACAGGCAATCTTACAGTCAATGGCACAACTACAACAGTCAATACATCTACATTAGAAGTAGAAGACCCACTTATCAAACTAGCAAAAGCAAATAGTGGTGCAGATAGTGTTGATATAGGTTTTTATGGTCTGTATGACACTTCAGGATCACAAGATTTATATGCTGGTTTATTTAGAGATGCAAATGACTCAGGTAAATTTAAGTTATTTAAAGATTTACAAGCAGAACCTACAACGACTGTAAATACATCAGGTACAGGTTATGCAGTAGGTACATTGGTAGCAAGTCTTGAAGGTAATGTCACTGGTAACTTGACAGGAACAATACAAACAGCAGCACAATCAAACATCACCAGTCTTGGTACATTAACTGCTTTACAAGTAGATAACATAAATATAAATGGCAACACGATTTCATCTACAGCAGGAACTGATCTAAACATTACACCACTATCAGGACAACAAATAGTGCTAGATGGTGCAATAGTTATAGATGCAGGAGTGATAACTGGTGCGACATCAATAACTTCAACAGCATTTGTAGGAGATGTNACTGGNAATGTTTCAGGNACAGCATCNACAGTNACAGGTGCTTCTCAATCAAATATTACATCACTGGGAACTTTAACAGCATTACAAGTTGATAATATCAACATCAATGGTAATACAATATCTAGTACTGCAGGCACAGACCTTAATATAACTCCTCTTACAGGTCAACAAATTGTGTTAGATGGCACTATTATCATTGATGCTGGTGTTGTAACAGGTGCTACCTCTATTACATCTACAGCATTCGTTGGTGCTTTGACTGGTGATGTTACTGGTAATTCTGATACAGCTACTGCACTTGCAAACAGTAGAAACTTTTCAATATCAGGTGATATTACAGCTAGTGCTGTTGCATTTGATGGATCAGGTAATGTAACACTTAATGCAACAATTGATGACAATGTTGTAGGAGCAGCACAACTAAACATNTCAGGAAATGGTACAGCAGGTCANGCAGTNTTATCTGATGGNGATGGTTCNTTTTCNTATGGCTCTAGTGGTAAAACTACAGAAGAAATACAAGACATTGTTGGAGGTATGGTTAGCAGTAATACTGAAACTGGTATCACTGTAACTTATGAAGATGGCGATGGAACATTAGATTTNGTTATAAACCCTGCACAAACCACTATTACAAGTTTACTTGCTACAGATATAAAGATTGGTGAAGATGACCAAACAAAAATAGACTTTGGTACAGCAGATGAAATACATTTCTTTGCAGGTAATGAAAACCAATTAAAACTCACAAATGGTGCATTAGTTCCAGCAACAGATAATGACATTGATCTTGGTACATCAAGTGTTGAATTTAAAAATGCTTTCTTTGATGGCACTGTTACATCAGATGCTTTTGCAGGTGCATTGACAGGAGATGTTACAGGAAACGCAAGTACAGCTACAGCATTAGAGACTGCTAGAACAATTGGTGGTACAAGTTTTGATGGAACAAGTAATATATCGGTTGCGTTAGCAGACACTGCCACTGCATTAGCTACTGCTCGTAATATAGGTGGTGTGTCATTTGATGGTACAGCTAATATTAACCTTGCAGGTGTAAATACAACAGGAAATCAGGACACTACAGGTAACGCTGCAACTGCTACAAAACTTGCAACAGCAAGAACGATAGGTGGCACTTCTTTTGATGGAAGTGCAAATATAGCTGTGGCTTTGGCAAGTACTGCTACAACATTAGCAAATGCAAGAACAATCAATGGTGTTAGCTTTGATGGATCAGCAAACATAACTACTTTAACAGCAGGTACAGGTGTTTCTGTATCAGGCACAGAAGTATCCATAGGACAAGCTGTAGCTACTTCTAGCAGTCCTACTTTTGCAAACATGACACTTAGTGGTACTGAATCAATAAAAGTGCCTTCAGGTACGACAGCACAAAGACCTTCAGGTACTGCAGGTGACTTTAGGTTTAACACTACATTAGGAAAGTTTGAAGGACATAATGGTACAGAGTTTGCTGAAATTGCTGGTGGTGGTGCAAGTGCTATGGAGACCAATACTTTTACAGGTGATGGTAGTACAACAGCATTTACAATTAGTTCTGCTGTAAGCAACGAAGATAATCTAATTATATTTATAGATGGCGTATATCAAAACAAAGCNGANTTTGTNGCTAGTGGCACAACAGTTACTTTTGATACTGCTCCTGTAAATAATAGAAAAGTTGTAATTAATCATATAANAGCAAACATTGCAGGTTCTTCTGTTACACAAAATGCGTTTACAGGAGATGGTTCTACAACTGCATTTACATTATCTATAAGTCCAACAAACGAAAACAATACACAGATTTACATTGATGGTGTTTATCAACANAAATCNACTTATACAGTNAGTGGTACGACTCTTACCTTTGACACTGCACCNGTAAACAGCACAGCTATAGATGTAATCATGTTTAGTCAAACTGCACTTAATACACCAGCTTCAGATACAGTCACCACCAGTACCATTGCTGATGCTAATGTTACCAGTGCAAAATTAGCAAGTAATTCAGTAACAACAGTAAAGATAACAGATGCTAATGTAACAACAGCAAAACTTGCAGATAATGCAGTTACTACTGCAAAAATTACAGATGCCAATGTTACTACTGCAAAGATTGCTGATAGTGCAATTACCAGTGCAAAAATATCAGATGGCACTATTGCAACTGCTGATATTGCAGATGACGCAATAACTTCTGCAAAATTAGATACTAATATTGATATTGCAGGAACATTAGCTTCTACAGGAGTGCTTACAGCTAATGCGGGTGTTGTGGTTGATAACATAACTATTGATGGAACAGAAATTGATTTATCAAGTGGTGATTTAACACTAGATGTAGCAGGAGATATTATTCTTGATGCAGCAGGTCAACAAGTTATTTTTGCAACTGCTGGTACAAATGTTGGTCAAATAGATATGCAAGGTACAGACCTTGAAATAAAAAGTTTAGTTAATAACGCTGATATATTTATTAGAGGTACAGATGGTGGCTCTGAAATAACTGCTCTTACTTTTGATATGTCAGAAGCAGGTGCAGCTACTTTTAATGCAGGTGTTACTGTTACAGGTATTTTAGACCACCTATTATATGGTCAATATCGTTCTGCTGGTGATGGTTCTACAGTATCAGGATATATTGGTAGAGCTAGTAGCGTAGTTTCAGGTGGTACTGCGACAGATTTAGGAGTTGGAGGAGGTGCAGGTAACTTAGTTTTTGCAGCAGGTGGCTCAACAGAAAGAATGCGTATTACAGGTGGTGGCAATCTTTTAATTAATACCTCCTCTGATTTAGATAGCAATAGCCATTTACAAGTTTTAGGAAGTACAGGTGGAGGTCGTGCTCCTGTAGTTTTTCAAAATTCAGTAGATGCTGGCCCTGCTTTATCTTGTTGGAAAACACCCACTACTACTGATTCTACTGCAAGATTTATACAATTTTATGCTAATTCAGATAATACACCTATGGGCGGTATTGTAGGTAATGGTGCTTCTAATGTTCAATTTGCTACATTATCTGATGAACGAGAAAAAGAAAATATAACACCAGTAGATAATGTTATAGAAAAATTAATGAACTTGAATATTGTTTCTTTTGATTGGAAAAAACATGATGAACATGTTGAAGCAGGTTTTATAGCACAAAATGTTGAAAAGCATTTTCCTGAATATGTTATAGAAAATATTGCAAATGATGGTGAAGAGCCAAGAAAAGGAACAACTGGTGGTATGTCAGCAGGATATATAGCTGTTCTTACTAAAGCTATACAAGAACAACAAGAACAAATAGAAACACTAAAAGCAGAAGTACAGGAGTTAAAAGAAAATGGCTAATACAAAAGTCACAAGTGGTGTAATTAAAGATGATGCAGTTGGTGCAGACCAGTTAGCTTCTAACTCTGTTGTAACTGCTTCTATAAANGATAATGCNATAACTACAGCAAAGATTGCAGACGATGCAATTCTTACAGCTAAGATTTCTAATAGTGCAATCACAAACGCAAAGATGTCATCAAATAGTGTTGATTCAGACCAGTATGTTGATGGTTCTATAGACACAGCACATATCGGAGATGGACAGGTAACAAGTGCTAAGTTAGATACCAACATAGCTGTAAGTGGAACTTTAACAGTAGGTTCTCATTTATCTTTAGGTGATAACGATAAAATCAAACTTGGTGCTGGTGAAGATTTACAAATATATCATGATGGTACTCATAGCTACATAGACGAACTAGCAACTGGTGATTTAAGAATAAGAAGTAACAGTGCAATTGCTTTACTTAAATCTTCTGATAATGCTGATATGTTATTAGCAGTGCCTGATGGTGCAGTAAGTTTGTATTATGCAGGTTCTAAAAAATTTGAAACTGCAAGTGGTGGTGTGACTGTTACAGGTGATTTAAGCGTTGGTACTGTAGCAGCAGGTTCTTCAACAGCTACACCTGTTGAATTAAATTTAGGTAGTACTTTTGCAGATGCAGCAGGAAGTAAATCAAAAATGAAACTAAAACTTTTTGAAGATACTTCTTCAAATATTTTAGGATTTGGTATATCAAATGCTGCATTAGAATATCATTCAAATGGTGTACATACTTTTTATAAAGATGAAAGTGAAAAAATGCGTATTGATGGTTCAGGTAATTTATTACTTGGAACTACAACATTTAACAACTTATCAACTGAATCAGGAGTTTTAGCATCTAATAATGTTGTTATGGCTAGAGGTAGCTTAGCTGACCATCAAGATGCTTGTGCTGTTTTACAATATTCAAGTGACACTACTTGGTTAAGAGCCTATGGTGATACTGCAGGTTCAGGATTAATAGTTTTTAGAACAGGTGGTGGTGCAGGTTCTACTGATACAGAAAGGATGCGTATTCATTCTTCAGGCTGCGTAGGTGTTGGAAGCACAACAGACAGGTCTTTAGGCACTAATATAGGAACACTTGTTGTAAATGGTTCTGCTGGTGGTGGTCTTTGGCTAAGTCCAAATGATTCTAGTGCAATGACTTCAAAGATTTATGCTCAGGCTAATGGAAGTGTTGGCGACTTAATTATCAATAACGGAACGGGTGTTGGCTCTGGTGGTATAAGATTTCAGACGAATGAAAGCGAAAAAATGCTTCTTGAAAGTGGTGGCGACCTTACAGTAGGAACTTCTTCAGCAGGTTTTCATTTTGATGTTAGTACACAATTATTTTCAACTACATTTGGTACTGGTGGTAATCTAACTTTAGCTGTTACTAATAGTTCAGGTTCACCAAATGGCGGAGAAATATTTTTAGGTGGTAGCACAAGAGGAGATAGTTTAAGAAATTGTATTGTATTTAGAAGAGGTTCAGGTACACAAAGTATGCTTATTGATGCTTCAGGTAATGTAACAATAGCAGGTTCTTTATCAAAAGGTTCAGGTTCATTTAAAATTGACCACCCTTTAGAATCTAAAAAAGAAACACATCATCTAGTTCATTCATTTATTGAAGGTCCACAAGCAGATAATATTTATAGAGGAAAAGTAAATTTAACAAATGGTACTGCAACAGTAAATATTGATATACAAGCTGGTATGACAGAAGGTACTTTTGTAGCCTTGAATACAAATGTTCAATGTTTTACAACAAACGAAACAGATTGGGATTCTGTAAAAGGAACTGTATCAGGTAATACATTGACAATTACTTGTAAAAATGAAACATCAACAGCAACAGTTTCTTGGTTGGTTATAGGTGAGAGACACGACCAACATATGTTAGATAATGATTTGACTGATGATAATGGTAAGGTAATAGTAGAGCCATCAAAGGAGAGTAAATAATGTCATATACATTAGTACCAAGTGAACTAATAGTTGATGGTGCTATTACCAGTGCAAAGCTTGACACAAATATATCTATATCAGGAACACTAGGTGTTACAGGAGAAGTTACTTTAGCTACACACCTTAACATGGGTGATAACGATAAGATTAAGATAGGTACAGGTGGAGACTTAGAGATTTATCATGATGGTTCTAACAGTTACATAGCTAACTCAACAGGCAATATTTACATAGCAGATACTAATGGTTCTGTGCATATACAAGCNAAACTTAANGAAGAAAGNATTGTNGCANCAGCAGATGGNGCAGTNACNCTNTATCANGATAATAGTGCAAAACTTGCTACAGCNAGTGGTGGTGTNACAGTNACNGGNACATTGACAGCAACTACACTAGCAGGAACTTTATCAACAGCAGCACAAACTAATATTACAAGTCTTGGNACTCTTACAACACTTACAGTAGATGATATAACAATCAATAGCTCAACTATTTCTGATGCTGGTGATTTAACTATTGATGTTGCAGGAGCAATAATTCTTGATTCAGATGGTGCTGATATTTCATTTAAAGATGATGGTACAGAATTTGGAAATATAACAAATAAAGGTGGTGATTTAGTTATTGGAACAAATACTTGTGCCATAAGAACTCACGATAGTACAAGTAGTGTAAGACCAGCAAATGCAAATGATGGAACTGCTCAAGATGGAGTTTTAGATTTAGGTTCTTCTGCTGCAAGATGGAAAGACCTTTACCTTTCAGGCGGTGCTTATCTAGGCGGTACAGGTTCAGCAAACCATCTTGATGATTACGAAGAAGGTACTTGGACTCCAGTATTAATAGGTAGTGATACTCAAAGTGGACAGGTTTATTCTACACAACAAGGAACTTATACAAAAATAGGAAGACAAGTAAACTGTCAGTTTAATCTTAATTTAAGCACCGAAGGTACTTTTGGTAATAATTATATTTTACTAAGTGGGTTTCCTTTTACTATTTCTTCAAGTGTNGATACTGTTCATTTAACAAATCTTTATTTTGTAGGAATGGCAACTAATTACATATCAATAGGATTACAAGCTTTTGAAGGAAATAGTAAAGCTTATTTGTGGGCTAAAAAATCAGCAAGTGCAAGTAGAGAGTATGTTGGATTAACAGATTTAACTGACAGCACTCAATTAACAGGACAATTTACATATTTTATTTAATTTAACCAATATACCTAGTGGATTCTAGGTACAGACCATAAGGAGAAAAAAATGGCAATAACAAAAGAAGTGATTGAAGACAAAATAGAAATTGTTGGAGAGCATAAAAATATACAAGTAAGAACAGCTACAGTTATCAAAGAAGATGGTGTAGAAATCACAAGGTCTTTTCATAGAAGAGTACTAGAATGTGTGACATCATCGTATGATGGTAGTTCTTGGACACATACAGATACAGATGTAAGCAGTGAATCAAATGAAATAAAAGGTATAGCAACAACAGTATGGACAACAACAGTNAAGAANGCAAAGAAAGCATTTAATGAAGCTGCAGGTTTATAATAGAAACATTGNNAAGATAGTGATAGACTAATANTTTTAATTAGGAGAATTAATTATGGCAGAAGCTAAAGATAATACAGTAAACGAAGAACCACAAGTTCTTACAATGACTGAAAAAGTTGATGATGTTGATGTAAGTAAAAAGTATCTTGTAGATGATATGTCTGAAGATAGTAAGCTGATCTTTAATAAAATGTCAGTCGTGCAAAAAAGCAAGAGTGATATTATTGCAAACGCAAATTTTGAAGTAGAAAAAGCTGACATACTTATAGCACATTACATGGAACAACTAAAAGACAATCTTCCTGAACCAATGGAAGATGAGGAAGAAAGTGCTAATAATGGAGACAAAAAACCCAACTGATACAAGCAAACTTGAACTACACGAACAAATTTGTGCGTTACGCTATGAAAACATAGAAAGGCGAATGGAATCAGGTTCTAAGCGATTCATTCGTTTAGAACAACAGATATGGGGTTTGTATGCTCTAATTATAGCTGCACAGATTATTGGAGCATTTTACTAATGGCAGGTTTGACAGTAAATACAGCACCAACTACCGAACCTGTAACTTTACAAGAAGTAAAAGAATACTTACGAGTTGATGATTCTACAGATGAAAGAATCATAAGACCATTCATAGAAACAGCTAGAAGGTTTTGTGAAGAACACACTGGTAGAGCCTTAATGACACAAACCTTAGTTTTACATTTAGATGCCTTTGAAGATGTAGATGATCCTTTATGGGAAGGCATGAGGACAGGTCCATATATAAATTATTACAAAAACTATGTCGTATTACCTAGAAGTCCAGTGGTTTCTGTTAGTCATGTAAAAACTTTTGATGATGCTGATACAGAGACAACATTTGCAGCTTCTAAATATTATTTAGACAATTCACGAGAACCTGCAAGAATCGTGCTTAGAACAGGCGAGACTTTTCCTACAGCACTTAGAGTAGCAAATGCAATAGAAGTAAANTATGTTGCAGGTTANACATCACAATATAATGTGCCTGAACCACTAAGACTAGGCATATTACAACACATAGCATATCTATATGAACATAGAGGAGATATGTATGATGCTAAATTACCTTATCCACCCATGCTTAGATCATTGTATGCACCATATGTGGTACATAGAGGATTAGGTTCATCATCTTTAATGGCTTTGGGATAAATGTCTAACTCTATTGGCAAAATGCGTTANAGAGTTAAGGTAGAAACTGCTACAAATACTCGTGATGCAGGTGGTGGTATCTCACAATCNTACACNCCAGTNACTTTTATTTACGCCAATATTAAGCCACTNAAAGCTGATAGCACCTATAGACAAGGGATAGTGCAAGAAAAGGTCACACACGAAGTCACAATNCGNNANATGGACAATATATCTACAAANCATCGTATTAGTTTTGGNAGNAGATTNTTTGACATAAAAGGCATCATAAATGTAGATGAAAGAGANAGATTTTTAAAACTNTTATGTGCTGAAGGTGTTGCCATATGAGTGTTGATCTTAAAATTAAAAACCTAGATGCTTTTAATAAAAAATTAAACAAAAAGCTTCAAGATAATAAAGTNAAAGCTTATGTCACTNGTGCAAGTTTAATGGTACAAAATACAGCAAAAGAAAGTATAACTAAAGGTGGCACAGGTATTCTTTATCAAAAATATGAACCTAGAAGATCACATAGAGCATCAGCACCAAATGAACCACCTGCAAGTGATACAGGTTTCTTAGTAAGTCAAATCACAATGAATGTTGACAAAAAAGCAGATGGTAGTGTGGTAGGTCAAATAATATCAGCAGCACCTTATTCTGCACATTTAGAATTTGGTACAACACAAATGGAAGCTAGACCATTCATGCAACCAGCATTAGAACAAAATCGTAGAAAAATACACGCNATGTTTAAAAAAGGTGTACTNAAATGAGTATTGGTCAGTTTCAATTACAAAGTGCTATATATACAGCACTTAATGTTAGTGCAATAACTGATACTTTGTCCTGTGGTGTTTATGATGAAGTAATTGAAGGTAATACCTATCCATTCATTGCTTTAGGTGAAGAAACTGCAATAGATTACAGCACAGTTGATCTTAATGGTGGTGAATACACTATCAATATACACATTTGGTCACAATACAAAGGTAGTAAAGAAACAAAGGAAATAATGGACAAGATTCACGATTTATTGCATGATATAAACTTAACTGTCACAGGTTTTAATCTGATAAACCTCAGATTTGAATTTAGTGATATAATGAGAGACCCAGATGGTGTTACTAGACATGGAGTCATGCGATTCCGAGCAATAATATTAGGTACAAACTAATTTTATAGGAGAAAAATATGGCAGCACAAAAAGGTAAAGATGTCTTAATGAAGATTAACACCAGTGGTTCTACTTATGTAACAATCGGTGGTCTAAGATCAACATCAATAACTCTTAATGATGAAGCAGTAGATATAACTAATAAAGATAGTGAAGGTACACGAACTTTATTAGCAGGTGCAGGAGTAAACAGTATTTCAGTTACAGGATCAGGAGTATTTACTGATTCTACAGCAGAAGCACTTGTTAGAACTACATTTTCTGGACAACAAAATACATCTGATGGTTCATCTGCACAAACACCTGCATTTAAAAACTTTCAATTCTTGATTCCTGATTTAGGAACTTATACAGGTTCTTTTATGATAGCAAGTATGGAGTTTGCAGGAGAGTTCAATGGTGAAGCGACTTATTCATTCACATTTGAATCTGCAGGTTATATAACATTTGCAGCAGTCTAATATGAAGGAAGTAAAGGTCAAATATAACAAAAGCCTAATTGATGGTATGTTATATAAAGGTTCACTTGTTTTACCAGCTAATGTAAAAGTTGGTGAAACAGTCAACATTGATGGCAAGGAAACCAAAGTCTTATCTACAAGTGTAGATTACAGAGACAATATACAAACTATACAAGTTGCAAACGCAACTTTAGATAAAGGAGAAAAGTCAGATGGCAAATCCACTGAAGGGTGAAATACCTCTAACACTTGGCAAAGAAACTTATAAATGCAGACTTACAATAGATGCATTAGTAAGAATAGAAGACGAACTAGATAAAGGCATTTTAGAATTAGCTACTGCCATTGCTGAAGCTAAAGTGCGAGTTCGCACATTAATTGTTGTTTTAAGAAATGCACTACGAGGTGGTGGTAATGATTTTGACGACAAAAAGATAGGCTCTATTATTCAAGAAGTAGGNATAGTAGTAGCATCAACCGAAGTAGCTAAACTCTTAGCTGCAACNNTAACCGACAACGACTCAGACGAGGAAGATAAAAAAAAAGAACAAGTAGCATGAACCCTGTTAGCATCAACTGGGCAGANTATNTAAAAATCTGCATTGGTATGATGAACATGAGACCTNCTGACTTTTGGAACTTATCTCCTCGTGAGATGTATCTAGCTATCAAAGGATTCAAACAGTTTCATGGTGCAAAAGACCCTGAAGAACCTATGACCAAAGATAGACTAGAAGAAATGATGGAGTTATACCCTGACTAATGGCTTCTCCTAAAACAATAGATCAACTCGTCATTGAGATCAAAGCTGATACTAGACAGCTTAAAAAAGATTTACGACAAATACAAGGAAGATTAAAAACTACAGGTGCTGCTGGTGGTGCTGCTTTTGGTAGCATGGCAGGAAGTTTAAAAGAAGTGAAAGTTGGTGCATTAGCAGCAATTGCAGGTATCGTTACTTTAGGTGCAACAATAAGTCGTATGGCAAATACATTTATGATGTTTGAAGATTTAAAAGATTCTTTAGATACAGTATTTGGTAGTATAGAAGCTGGTGATGTTGCTCTTGATAGAATACTTGAATTTTCACAAAAAACACCATTTCAGGTAGAAACAGTAACACAAGCATTTATTGCACTTAAATCTGCAGGTATAGAACCCACAGAACAAATGTTGACTACATTTGCAGATACAGCTAGTACATCTACTGACCAACTAGGAGTATTTAATGCATTAATAAGAACAGTACAAAGGTCTGCTGGTGGTGGATTAGGTTTAGAAGAACTTAATATGATAGCTGATAGAGGTATTGATGTATTTGGTGGACTTAAAGAAGAACTAGGTTTATCAAGAATGGAACTAGGTGACTTCGGGGCAACTGCAGAAGGTGCTGAACTTATTGTTGAAGCTTTAATTAATAGCTTAAATAGAAAGTTCGGTGAAGCTATGGAAAGCAAAATGGATAACTTATCTACAAAAGCATCTAACATGGAAATTGCATTTAAGCTTCTTACAAATGAACTTATGGAAGGTGGTCTTGCAAATGAACTTAAAGAAGCATCTGATGCAATGGCAGGTTTATTTAATACTTTTGCAAGATTTCTAGCTAGAAGCAGAGGAGAAGGTCTTGGTATTGTTTTAACTGGTGATACAACACAGGACTTAATTCTTATTCAAGATGAATTAGATAGATTAGATGAAAGACTTGCAACGCTAAGAACTCAACCTCTTTCAATGCGACAAACTGGTGAACAATCAAGGGCAAGACAAAGAAGTATTGAAGTTACAGAAAGTTTAATTTCAAATTTAATAAAAAAACAACAAGAATTAAAAGATATTAATAATGGTGTAGCTGATTCAGAAAGTAAAATTAATGATGAAGTAAAACAAAGTATTTTATTAAGGGGTCAACTATCAAATGCTTTTGGAATATTAGAAAAACATCTTTTATCAGTTCAAGGTGACACAAAAATATTAGGGATAGCACAAGAAAATTTAGGTGCAATCTTTGAAAAAAATGAAGAAAGATTAGCTGAACTTGGAATTATGTCGGAAAAACAACTAGGCGAAGCTTTTGAAAAATTAGCAAACGATTCAAATAAATTAGCAACTGAACTTGATGGTGAGTTGAAACAAGCAATAATAAATTCATCAAATGCTTTTTCCACTGATTTAGTCAACTCTCTTTTAGATGGTCAAAGTGCATTAGAAAGTTTTAAAAACTTTGCACAAAACTTAGTAGCACAAATCTTATCTATATTTTTGCAACTAAAAGTTATCAATCCAATATTAAATCAAATATTTGGTGCAGGTACATTTTTTACAGGTAGTGGTGGTTCAGGAGGAGGTTCAGGTGGTGGAATAGGATTAGCTAAAGCAGGTGGAGGTACTGTACAAAAAGGTGTGCCTACACTCGTAGGTGAAAGAGGTGCAGAGATATTTATTCCTAATACTAGTGGTAGAATTATGAATAATATGAACAGTAAGAATGCTATGGGTGGTAATTCTATTGTTATAAATCAATCTGTCAATTTTGCAACAGGTGTTGTACCAACTGTAAGAGCAGAGGTTATGAGTATGTTGCCACAAATAGCTGATGTAACAAAAGCATCTGTCTCAGAAGCTGCAGCAAGAGGTGGACAATTTAGGAGGGTTTTACAAGGTGGCTAAATTAATAGATATGCCTACTTCACCAAATTTTGTTAGAAGTAATTTTTCATTATTCAGAACTATTGGTATGACTGTATCACCATATACAGGCAAAACTAAAACACAAGAATTTGATGGTGTCTTTTGGAACGCTGAAGTATCTTTACCACCAATGCGAAGAGATCAAGCTGTCAACTGGCAAAGCTTTTTACTAAATCTAAAAGGTCAAATCAATCATTTTAAATTTACTGACCCTGATGCACTAACAAACACTGGCACATATTCAACTGCTTTTTTAACATCAGAACTTAGAACTAATAACACATCAGTACAATTGTCATTCAGTGGGTCAACTATTACTGCAGGATCATCTACATTTTCAAGCACAAAAGTAGGTGATTTTATTGTTGTAACAGGTGCAACAAATGAAGAAAACAATGGTACACATAAAGTTACTACTGTGACTAGTGCAACTGTAGTTGTTGTAGATTCTGATTTAACGACTGAATCTAATACTGCTAGTTGTAAAGTGCGAAGTAATGTCAAAGGTGCTACAGGTCTTAATTTATTAGCATCAACAAATAGTGCAACAGGCACTATAAAAAAAGGTGATTATTTACAGATACAATCTTCGGCATCTAGTACATCTAAACCTGCACAACTTGTAATGGTGACAGAAGATGCAACATTAACAACAGATTCAGGTAAAGACTTTTATGGTGTACAAATTCAACCAAAACTCAGATCAGATTTAGCAACAGGTCACTATGTTGTTTTTACAAATCCAAAAGGTACATTCCGACTTACTACAAATGAAGTCAATTGGAATGCAGATAATATATCAAACTATGGAATATCTTTTTCGTGTATTGAGGTAATCTAAATGGCTACAAGACAAGGATTAGATAGTTCTATTGTCAATCGTTTAGGTGCAGATGAACAAGCTTTATTCTTAGCTGTCAAAGCAGAATTTGATAGTGGTGATGTTCGTGTTTGGACAGGCACAGATGATCTTTCAATCAACAGTGAAACATACACAGGTGCTGGTGAATTACTTGCTATAAGTGAAACCCAAGAGAATATAGATTTGTCGTCACAAGGAATATCTATTTCTTTAAATGGTATGGACTCTACTGTCTTAAATATTGCACTTACAGAAAATTATCAAAATAGATTTGTGACTATTTTTTTAGGATATGTAATGGGTGGTACTAATGAGGTTGCAGGTGTGGTGACAATATTCAAAGGAAGAATGACTGCATTAACTGTTGCAGATGATCCTGAAGGTGCAACTATTGCAATAGATGCAGAAAATAGATTGATAGATTTAGACAGACCATCAAATCTAAGATACACAAAAGAATCACAAAACTTTTTACATTCAGGTGATACAGCATTCAACAGAATAGCATCAATACAAGATAAAGAAATTGTATGGGGTAAATCATCATCAGTCACAGGTGGTGGTGGAGGTAGTGGTGGATCAAGAAGTGATGCCATTAGAAGAAACAAACAAGAACAAAGATGAAGAAAAAAATTGATTGGGAAATACATTTCAATAAATTTGTTGATGAAAAAAAGAATAAACCCTTTAGATGGGGTTCATGGGATTGTTGCAAATTTTCAAATGGCATCATAAAAGCTATGACAGGTGAAAGCCTAATACCAAAATCTTTATCATGGAAAAACAAAGAGACAGCAATGAAATCTATTAAAGAATATGGTGGTACGCTTAACGCAAGTATTACAAAAGCTTGTAAAACAAAAAAACTAAACAAGGTAGATAAAAATTTTATTACAAAAGGTGATTTAGTCGTCTTTGAAGAAGAATCACAATTAGTTGGTATTTGTGATGGATATGCCATTCTTGGACCTGCAGATGATGGCATAAGTGTCAAGCCTTTATCTGAATGTAATATTCTTAATGTTTGGAGAATCGCATGAAGCATATTAAAAATGCGATAAAAACTTTTGTTGTAGTTTTCTTAGTATCACAAGGTTTGGGTGCTTTTGGAAGTTTAGGTAAGGGTGGTAAGTTCATGAAAGCACTAGAATCTTTGAAAGGAAGTGCTATGGCATCAGCTTCAATATCAAGTGCTTTATCATTTATTGGTAGTATCATGAGTAAAGGTGGTAGGTCTATAACTGCCAACTTTGGTTCAAAATTTATGAACAGAGATTCAATTGCACCTAGACAGATTGTTTATGGGCAATGCAGAGTTGGTGGCACTATTGCACATATTGAGACTACAGGTACAGATAATTTTTTATTGCATATAGTTTGTGTTATTTCTGGTCATGCTATAGAAGAATTAACATCTATAAGAGCAAATGATATTGACTTAACAACTACAACAAGCACTATAAGTGGTTCAACTGTTCATACAGTAACTAATAGCGAATATACAAACACAGATAACGATAACAATTTTGGAAGTGGTAGACTTATGCGTTTTACATTTCAAGATGGTACACAAACTGCTGTAGATGGTTTTATGAATGCACAACTTTCTTCTATGGGTACTAACGACAAATTTCTTGGTTGTTCTTATGTATATATGCAAATGGTTTTTGATAATGAAAAATTTGGTGGTGGTATTCCTGCCATATCATTTAAAGTAAAAGGTAAAAATGTTTTTGATCCAAGAACAAATGCAAATGCAACAACTGATTTACAAAGATCAAATCCTGCACTAATTATTAGAGATTATTTAACTGATACAACATATGGTTTAAAAGCTAAATCTGACGAAATAAACGACACAACAAATGCAGGTGGTTTTTCTAGTGCAGCTAATACCTGTGACCAAAATGTTACTCTTGCAGATGGTTCTTCCACAGAAACAAGATATACAGCAAATGGTTTTTCTGATTTTAGTGCAAGTGGTTCTGATGTTATAGGTGGTGTCTTATCAAGTATGGCAGGGTCAATGTCATATGTTAATGGTAAATTTAATTTATTTGCAGGTGCTTCTCAAAGTCCAACATTGACAATTACTGATGATGATTTATTAGAGCCAATTAGTGTAACTACAAAACCTAACTCAGGATCATTACACAATTCTGTAAAACCAGTTTATATAGATAAAGATTTAGATTTTGTCTCGGCAGATGCACCTGTTTTTCAAAGCACAACTTTTTTAAATGCAGACACCCCAACAGGAGAAAGCACTGCTAATTATGTAAAGAAAATGGAATTGCAATTACCATTTACTACTTCTTCAACTATGGCTCAACGACTTGGAAGGATAGCTTTAAATTATGAAAGACAATCTACAATGATTTCTTGTAGAGTTTCATTAAAGTTCTTACAACTTCAACCTAACGATTGGGTATATGTGACTAATGAAAGATTAAGTTTTTCACAAAAAGCTTTTCAAGTAATAGGCATTGATGTTGAAAATCAAGGTGACGAAGATTCACCTATTTTTGTTGCAAGGCTTGATTTAAAAGAAGCTGCATCGTCTGTTTTTGATTTTGCCACTAATGATTACACAACAGGACAATCAGAAGGAAGTGATGTTGATACAGGTGATTACAGTGTCACAGCACCTTCTAATTTATCTCTTGCACAACAAACAAACAAAGATGGTGTTACGACAAAAGTAGATATAAAAGCAAGTTGGACAAACAACTCTAGTGATAAGGTCACGCTTACAGAGGTCGCCTATAAGCTATCAACTGATGGTTCTTATACATCTGACTTCACTGTAGGAAAAGGTGTCTCTGTTGCTCTTCTACCAAATGTTGTTGTAGGTAAAACATACAATGTGAAAGCAAGGCATATAGATGTCAATGGCGTTGCAAGTGCATATACAAGTGCAGTCAACATTACTATATCTGCACCGACTGATGCACCTGCTGCACCAACAAGTCTTACAGCTTCTACAAGTCAACCATTTAACATAGTCGTATCTTGGACAAATTCCACAAGTCCTGATCTCAAAGCCACAAAAATTTATAGAAGAACATCTGATACAACACCCACAGATGATACTCATTTAGTAGATACTATTTATGGTGCTAATGGCAAAAAAACTACTGTTGTATTTGGTAAACAAGATGGCTTAACAGCAGGTACAAATTATTTCTTTTGGGTAAGGTCTGTCAATCATTCAGATGTGCATTCTGATTTTGTTGGTAGTGCAACAGGTAATTTTACAAATGTAGATGTAGGCGACATTGTTAATGATGCTATAACAGAAGTTAAAATAGCAAGTAATGCAGTTACTAATGCAAAAATAGCAGTAGATGCAATCCAAGGTGATGTAATTGCTGCAGGTGCAATCACGACAACAAAAATAGGTGATGACGCAATAACAACAGCAAAAATAAGTGCAAATGCTATTACTGCAAGTGAGATAGCTGCAGGTACAATAACTGCAACAGAAATAGCAACTAATGCTGTCACAGCTGCAAAAATAAATGCAGATGCAGTTACAGCAGATAAAGTTGCTGCAAACGCAATCGTTGCTGCAAATATTGTAAGTGGCACAATTACAGCTACGGAAATTGCTTCTAATGCAATTACTGCAGATAAAATCACATCAAATGCCATCACAACAGATAAGATAAACGCAGATGCTGTTACTACGGCAAAGATTGCTGCAGGACAAATTACAGCAAGTCTAATAGCTTCAGATGCAATAACAACAGATAAAATTGCAGCTTCAAATGTCACAGCAGCAAAAATAAATGTGACTGATTTAGTTTTAGCTTCAAATGGTGGATTAGTGAATGGTAGTGCAATTGGCAATTTTAATAATAATAGTAAACGCTATGCTCATGTCACAAGTGTTGGCACTGGTGCAGGATTTTATATTGGTTATGTTAGATTAGTTGGTGGTACAGGTGAGGTCAAAACAATAAGCTTGTTATTCTCTGATGGTACTTTTGGTGCTAGTGCTTCAAATCAGATAAACACAACAGTTACATCAGGTGGTACTGATACAACAAAACTCACAGATAATGCATCAAGTCCATTTAGATATGTAACACCTGATCTTGAAAAAATGATGGGTTTGATAAGTGAAAGTAGATTAACTTCTAGTGCTGACACAACAAATATTCCTTTAGCATTCAGATACACAGGCACTGGCACTGTTAATTTATTTATTTATGGGCAAGGAAATGCTAATTCTTTACAAATAGGATCAGCAGATGCTAGATTTATAAAGTTCAGTGCGAGTTAATTATGGCAGTTTTAAAAAGATATACAGCAACATTTACACCGAATGTAATAAAGTCAAAACAAATTATTGAAGGTGGCAAACAATTAGTGTCTGAAGTTGAATACACTATTAATGCATACGAAACAGCAAACTCTAGTAATACGCTGACTGTTACAAAACAAAATATAACATTTAATTATTTAACAAAAGATACATCTGACACAGATTTTGTTGAGATTGAAGATGTCAACGACAGTGTTGTGCAAGGTTGGATAAGTGCATATTATAGTACTAAAGAATTAGAACTTAATTCTTTTTTAACATTTATTGATACAGGTTTTGTGTCGTCAATAGAAGATGATATAGATTTAAGCAATCCATATGGATAAACAAGGAGGTTTTTATGGATAATATGGGAAGTGGTCGTTTTGGTGGCGACATGGATAGAAATGAAGTAGAAATGGACTTAAATAAGTTCATGGCTATGATACAAGAGATCGGTGAACTAAAAGATAAGATCAGAGAACTAGAAGATGTTAAAAATGTCAATCCACATCAAAAATGGATACATTTAGCACAAGCTGTAGATTCATGGCGTATCTTTCCAAGAGCATTCTTAACTGTTTACATCATACTGTTATACACAACAGTAATGTGGTTTATGGGTTTAGAAGAACCAAACTTTGAACAATCAGGTCTTATATCTGTGGTCGTGGGTGCAGGTGCTGCATGGTTTGGACTTTATGCTGGTACTTCAGGAGCATCTAAGAGTTTCAAAGGCGAAGATAAGTAATGGAAGTCTTTAACCTCATTGCAGAGGTTGGTGTACCAATAGCAGGTGCATTAGTTATGGCTTACTTTATATTTCTTGTGATGAAACAACTTATGGAAGGTTTGGTTGATGAAATAAAAACAACAAAAGCCATCACTAAAATGTTGATTACAAGAGCATCAATAATGAATAACGACATCATAAGAATTGATACAAGCGTTTCAAGTGCATTAAATTTACCACCTGACCTAGATAGGATAGCAAGAGCAGAGAACTTCGTAGAAGATGGCAAGATAGATGCAAGAAGAGATTAGTGTTGCACAACTGATAGCAGACTTTGGATTCCCTGTCGTTATGGTCGTAGGTCTTGGATATTTTGTATATTATGTTTGGCAAACTATCAACAAAGTGATTGATCCAGCAGTCATGGAAATGAAAACCACAATCATAAGGCTTACTGACCAACTTCGCTTACTAGACCAAGATATGATACGATTACAAACAAAGGTTAATACTGTTTTGAAAAACAAAAACAAAGAGGTATTAGACGATGGTAAAAAAGAAGAAAACAAAAAAGGAAATACAAGAAAGAGAAATAGAAAGACTTAGAATTATTTGGGTTGCATTTGTTATAGGTGCAATCTTAATTCTTGGAATAATTGCTGTCAATCTTAGTGCCGATACTATAACTTTCAAATTCAAATCACCATCATTTAGTGGTGTTGGTACAAGTTCACATTATCTAACTATAGATTCACAAACGCACACTCGTGAAATGACGATAAAAGAAGAACTAAAAGCACTGCAAGATCAAATAAAAAGAGACAAAGAAAACACTACACTTGCTAGATTTATTCGTAGTTTAGAAAGTCGTATATATGCAAAAATAGCACAACAAATTGTCAATAATATGTTTGGCGAGAGTCAATCAACAGAAGGAACATTTGAATTAGAAGGTAATATAATATCTTACAAAATTGAAGATGGAATGATAACACTAACAGTCGTAGATGCCGATGGTAATGAAACAATCATACAGCTACCTCTTGGTGACTTTAGTTTTTAGTTCTTGCAGTTTATTAGACATATCAGACGATACCTATAACGCTAGATTTCCNAGTAAGGATTTAGATAAACCACAAGATTTACTATCTAGTGAAGCACTTAGAAGCGTACAAAAACCTACTATAAAACCAGTAGTTGCAGTCTATGGCAACTCATTTACAGATCAAACAGGACAAAGAAAAAGCAACAGCGAGTTTGCATTGTTTTCTACAGCTTTAACACAAGCACCTGAAAACCTGTTGATAAAAGCACTGAAAGAAACAGCAGAAGGTGATTTTTGGATTGTTGTAGAAAGAGTAGGTCTTGATAATCTAACGAAAGAAAGACAACTTATAAGAAGCACAAGAGAACAATTGGTTGATGAAGATGGAAACAAGATTGATTCATCTCTTATGCCTTTGCTTTTTGCAGGTGTATTGATGCAAGGTNCAATTGTTTCTTATGAAACAAATCTTACTTCAGGTGGTATGGGTGCAAGGTATTTAGGTATAGGTACATCAGAAATATATAGAACAGACAATGTAACAATCTCATTAAGAATGATAAGTGTGAACACAGGTGAAATACTTGTAGAAAAAACTAAAACAAAAACAATCTACAGTCATGGCTCTGCACAAGATGTTTTTAGATTTATTGAAGCTGGTACAGAGTTAATAGAAATAGAAATGGGTAGAGCAGAGAACGAGAGTGGCACAATTGCTTTACAAAAGGNAATAGAAAGTGCATTATTAGATATAGTAAATATTGGTTATCAACGAGGGTATTGGAAATATGAATAAATATTTTTTATATTCGTTGTTTTTCATCAGTTTTGTTGCAGTCGCATCGGACAACGAAATATATGTAAGTCAAGCTGCAGGAAATAGTTCTTCTGTAGATTTAGAACAAATTGCAGGTAGTGGGAATATTATTGGTGGTCTCAATTCTGTTGCTGGAACATTAACAGCTTTAGGTCTTAGAGGTGACTCAATGACTTTAGACATAAATCAAATAGGTTCTACAAATAAGTTTCTTGGTGATATTACAGCAGATTCTTATACTGGGTTTTTTGAATTTACTGGTACAGGCAACACATTTACTATGCAAACTGACCCAACAAATACTTATAGTGCAGATACTTCTGATGTAAATGTACAAGTTACAGGTGGTTCAAACACATTTACTTTTAATCAAGCAACAAGTGCAATAGCATCTACATTAGATTTAGATTGGATTATTAATGGTTCTAATAACACAGTAACATCAAGTGTTAATTATGATTTAGGTACAAATTATATGGACATAGATGGTTCTGATAACACTATTAATTTTTCAGGTAGTGGTTATCAAGGTGGGTATTTTTATTTGGATCATACAGGTGGTTCAAGAACTTTTAATATTACACAATCAAGTACATTAGATAATGACTGGCTTAAAATTATATCAAATGGTAACAATGGTACTGTTTGCGTCATTCAAAATGACGCTAATGGCACAACCACTTCCTGCTGATATTGGAGATATATCTGAACTAAATGGTCTAGCACAAATTGTTAGAGATGCAGAAGTAAACACTGCTGAACTTAAATTAGGTATTCAAACTAATGACGAAGCCATAACAACTAATGGTCGTATGGCTATCAAGTTTCTTGATGAATCAACTGTCAAGCTTACAGAACATAGTCAATTGCTGATTGACGAATACATATATGATCCTGATCCAAGTAAGTCCAAAATGGCTCTTACCTTTGCACTAGGAACGACTAGATTCATTACAGGCAATCTTAATCGCATTGATAAGCAAAACATCAAACTCAAAACTCCTACAGCAAACATAGCTATTCGTGGAACTGATTTTACAGCTACAGTTGATGAATTAGGTAGAAGTTTAATTATATTACTTCCTGATGCATTAGGTCTATCTAGTGGCGAAATAGAGGTTGTAACAGGTACAGGAAGTGTCATACTCAATAAACCATTTGAAGCTACAACAGTAAGTGTGTTTGAATCAGCACCAAGTAAACCTGCAATATTAGATTTATCTTTGAGTGACATTGATAATTTATTAATTGTTACGCCACCTGAAGAAAAAGAAATTATAGAAGAAGTTGTTTATACAAATGCAACAGACAGCATTCTTGATTTTAATGGTCTTGATTATGACCCTTTATCAGAAGATTTTTTAAAAGATGATGATTTAGAATTTACAGAACTAGACATAGATTATCTTGCAGATGGTAATTTTCTTGAAGATGTTTTAGATGTATTAGATGCTTTGGCAATTAAAGAAGAAGAAGATCAATTACAACTTGCATCTGCATTAAATATAAGTGGCACAAAAGTTGGTCAAGACACAGAAACAGGGATTATTACACTTGTACAAGGTGAAATTGTAAAAATGCAAAGAATATCAAACCAAGCAAATGTACAGCTTGATCTTGGTACTGATGGATCATACACAGTAATAATCGTACAAAATGGTGTATCTCGTGTTGTCAGAATCAATGGTGGTAGCAGTAATGTAATTACAATCAGGCAAGAATCATGAAATATAAATTATTTATACCTTTGCTGGTTGTATTATCACTGCCACTTATATTTCAAAGCACACCAACTGAATTAATAAAACTTAGAACCTTTGATAAATTTGTAAAAGAGTACGAACCATCAGGTAACTTTGTAATATTAAATATCACTGAAGAAGATGTAGAAAGAGAGGGTGGTTATCCATTACCTAGACAAAGACTAGCAGAGATTACATTAGATATATTAGGTGAGGGTGCTTTAGGTGTTGGATATGCTATATCTTTTCCACAAGCTGACAGATTTGGTGGTGACATAGAATTTGGTAGGTCTTTAGGTTATGCACCATCTGTTATTGCTATGTTTGAAGATGGTAAAGGTAACTATCCAAAAGCTACTGGAACAGTTGTAAAAGGAGAAGATAATGGTGGTATAATCAGTTTGGGTGTGAAGCAGAACCTTTCTCTCTTATCCAATCATACGCTACAGGGTTTAGCTATTGCACCCACAGATATAGATCAACTTGTAAGAAGAATACCTCTATTAGTTAAAACACCTGATAATGAATGGATACCTAGCTTTGGTACACAAATATATAAAGCACTTTTTAACATTAGAACTTATATTATAAAAACTAATGATAATGGTATAGAGGAAATATCAATACGAGGAATACCACCAGTTAAAACAGATAGTCTTGGTAGAAAATGGATTAGTTGGGTTGATACTCCTCAAACAGATTTACAAGAAATGGAAGTCAATGGTAAGTTTGTTATAGTTGGTGTGACAGCTAATGGTGTCATGCCACAGATTGCAACACCAGTTGGATTGCTAGAACCACACAAAATACAAGCTGCATTAGCAGAATCAATCTTGATCCAAGATAGTCCATATATACCTGATTATGCATTGGCAGTTGAAATAGCTTTATTTTTGCTTTCAGTAAGCCTTATTTGGCTTCTATTGATACGATTAGGTATAACATGGGGAATCGTCTTAGGATTAGGTTTAATGAGTTCTACAGGCTTTCTTGGTTACTATCTTATACAAAAAAGTTTACTAATAGATGTAACATGGTCTTTGATTTCACAATTTATAAGTGGTTCTACTGCTTTTTATGTAAGATTTAGAGAACAATACAAGCTTAGACAACAAATAAAGAAACAATTTGAGCATTATTTAGACCCAAGACAGGTAAAAAGACTACAAGATAACCCTGAATTGCTTAAATTATGTGGTGAGAAGCGTTATTGCACTTTTTTATTTAGTGATGTTAGAGGATTTACCTCATTATCAGAAAAATTAGAGCCTGAACAAGTAACCTATATTATGAATAAATGTTTGACTGCACAACAAACAGCAGTACAAAAGTATGGTGGTATGGTTGATAAGTATATTGGTGATGCAATGATGGCAATATTCAATGCACCACTTGATTTAGACAAACATGAAGAGAAAGCTTTGTTATGTGCATTAGAAATACAAAATAATATGCGTGTTTTAAATAAAGATTTACAAAAAAAAGGTATAAATCCAGTGCAAATAGGTCTTGGCATAAATACAGGTCATGCAGTTGTTGGAAATATGGGATCAGAAACAAGATTTGACTATACAGCTATAGGTGATGCAGTAAATGTAGCTGCTAGACTAGAATCAGGCACAAAAGGTGCTGGTGTTGACTTACTTATTGGCGAAAGTACGCAAAATGCATTAGAATTTGATCTAATACCATTAGAACCTATAGAAGCTAAAGGTAAAAAAGACAAGTTACAGGTGTACACATGGAATTAAAAAANGTAATTGACTGGATTATTAGTTTATTTACCACAAGATATAAAATTACAGTATCTTTCAACAAAGAATATGGTGATTTAGATGACAAATCATATATTTCTAAAAAAATCTTAGTGCAAAAAGAAAAACATCTTAAATTTCGTGACGAAAACAATAGATTGATTGAATATAGAAGTGCATCAGGTTTAAATTACATAATTGAGGACATCTGATGCAACAAATTTTGATAGGTATTATTTTAGTGCTAAGTTTTGGTGGTTATTACCTTTATCAAGAAAATATTACTCTTAAAGCTAACAATAAAGCTTTAGAAGGTGCAATAGCAACACAAGAAGAAGCAATCAAGTCTATACAAGCTGATTTTGAACTGCAAACACAACAAATGAACGAACTATCTTTAAAAAGCCAAGCAGCACAAAGGGAACTCAATAGATATACACAATTTATACAAAACTATGAACTATCTGCAAAAATACTGGCAGACCCAGTAGAAATGCAAAGGAAAATAAATAATGGAACAAAACATATCATGGAAAACATTGAACAGATCAGCAGTGATGTTGATGATCTTGATGATGGTCTCCAATTGCAGTCTGATACCGACTAAACAAATAGAAGTATCAGCAAAACCAATAGAAAGGAAGATAGTACAACCTATCATGCCTAGAGAGATTGATTTACAAGAACCAATGTGGATTGTAGTAACACCTGAAAACTACAAAGAGCAATTAGCTTTTATAGAAGAGCAAGAGGGTGAGTTGGTTTTTTTAGCTATGACAATCCCTGATTACGAAGTCATGGCTTATAATATGCAAGAAATAAAGAGATATATTACAGAATTAAAAGATGTCGTTGTTTACTACAGAAAAGTAACAATTGACAAAGAAGCCGAATAATCTGCTAGAATTAGTATTTCCAATATTAAAAGGAGGTTTTTATGTTTGGATTTATAGGGGAATGGTTAGGAATAATCACAGGGGTTGTTTGTGCAGCTTCAATAATATGTGCTTTAACTCCTACACCTAAAGACGATGCCATGATTGGAAAGTTATACAAAATACTTGAATTATGTGCATTAAACATATGGAAGGCTAAACAGTAGTTATGTCTGAAAGCGTTACACCATTTGTCTATAACGCAATATTAGACAGGGTAGTAGATGGAGATACCATAGATGTAGTGCTTGATCTAGGTTTTGATGTAAAACTCCACAAACAAAGAGTTCGTCTAGCAGGTATAGATACGCCTGAGTCAAGAACAAGAAACTTAGAAGAAAAAGCTTTAGGTCTTAAAGCTAAAGATAGATTAATACAATTATGTGTTGGCTCTTTTAAAGTGCAATCACTAGGTAAAGGTAAATATGGCAGAATTTTGGGCATACCATATACAGAGAATAATCAAAGCATTTGTCAGATTCTTATTGATGAAGGACACGCAGTTGAGTATTGGGGTGGTAAAAAAACTGCTAAAGTCAGAGATGATGGAACATGGGGTGAATAATATGGAAATATCACAAGAAGGTATAAGTTTAATTAAAAAGTTTGAAGGTTGTAGATTAGAAAGCTACAAATGTGCTGCTGGTGTTTGGACAATTGGATATGGCAGTACACATGGAGTTACAGAAGGCATGGTCATTACACATGAAAGAGCAGAAGCATTATTACTTGAAGATATTGATGTGTATGAAAATGAAGTCAACAAAGCAGTCACAGTTGATATAGATCAATGTATGTTTGATGCTTTAGTTTCTTGGACATTTAATTTAGGTGGTGCAAACCTAAATGCATCAACTATGTTAAAAGTATTNAATGCAAAAGACTTTAAAAATGTACCTGAACAAATTAAGCGATGGAACAAAGCTGGTGGTAAAGTAAATGAAGGCTTANTNAGAAGAAGAGAAGCTGAAGCTTTACTATTTCAAGGTCAAGATTGGAGTCATGTATAAAGGTTTGAATGGCACTTAGTAAAACACAAAC
>FUFK010041971.1_pt1 | contig 33541 bp, 47 predicted proteins | sample 1021851 | NCBI WGS metagenome assembly FUFK01 (sample SAMEA51879418, study PRJEB19060) | metagenome | reverse complement strand
GAAAGATACCTGTCGAATGGCGGAGACGAAAGTGTTATTCCTTCGATGTTTAAAGATAATGATTGGGTTATTGAGTCTCAATCTGGTCAATCACGACTAAGAGGTCAAAGCTTGTCAAAAGAAGATGCAACCAATGCACTTAAAAATACAGGAGTAATTCAGTGAAACTAAACGAGTTACAAAAATCTTTTGATGATTTTGAGTTTGATCCTGCTCAATATAATGATGAACAATTAATGGCGATAGACTCAGCTTTTCAATCTGGTGCTTTACAAAATTTTTCTGGTATAAATCAATATCAAAGCGTTAGACAATCTGCACAAAAAGATATTGCTGAAGGTATACAGCAGGAAGAAGAAACAGTTCCTGGTTTTACATTACCTGGTGTTGGGACAGTAATGACAGAAAAAGCTAGCTTTGAAACTTTTGGAGATGTAGCTGGCTCTTTCATACCTTATATTATGGATAGACAGAAGCTTATTGATGCCTTTAATCCAGAAACAAGTAGACAATTTGGTGTAAATTATAGAAATGGTTTTGTNNANAAAACNGCTGANTTAGCNNCTAAACTTNAACAANATACCNATGGTAAAACGTTTTGGNATGTTAGGNANAATGTTNGCTAGAACTGNAGGCACNNTAGGAAANGCAGTNAGAAAAACTGATGATTTTTTAAAATNTGGNGCAACACAAGCNACNAAAACAGAATTAAAATCTATCGCTGGTGGAGCTTTGGGAGCAGCTGCAGGTTCTACTGCTTTTGACACAGTCAATAATTTACAAAAAGATTTTGCAGTTGGTGTTCAATATGATCTAGCTGATGTGGCTGAGAATGAAAAAGATAAATTATCTCCAGTACAAAGAACATTAGCAAATGCAATGGAGGCAGCTAAAAATTCTTTAATGTGGGCAGGTGGTATGAACGCTTTTGCTGAAATGGCAGGTATCACAGCTAAAGCTTTTGCAAAGAAACTTACATCAACAGGTACACCAGAATCAAAAGAAATTGGTGAGTTAGCAAAAAAATATGGCATTAATTTGAATTTAGGTCAAGCTGCAAAAGAAGGTGGTATCTTCGGTAACTTTATTAAAACGTATTTTGAAACTCTTGGTATCATGCCAGGTGTTGCAGTGGTTGGTAAAAAACAAAGAGCACCACAAGAAAAAAAAGTTGGTGAAGCTATGTTTGAGTTTGCAGAAAACTTTGCACCTGTGACCACGGCTCGTATATTAGGATATGAAGCATTAGATGTAATAGATAACAACTACATACAGTATATGAATTTGATTGATGAGGGTTTTAAACAACTGAAAAATGAAGCTGATGCTATGGGTAACCCAAGAATGATACCAACTACCAAATTAAGAGAAATGGCTCAAGAATATATGGGTGATCTTAAAGATTTTGAAATTGGTAAATTAGGTTTAGATGAAGATAAAAGACTTTTTAAAATGTTAGCTAAAAACGATCCTGTCAATGCTCTCTTTTTGAAATTTGCAGATCAAGGTATATTTGATGATAAATTTTTTCTTACACCAAAAGAATACTTACAACTTAGAAAAGATATAAATAAGGCTGTTAAAATGTCACCTAACAACAGATCAATACTACAAGCAGCAACTGGACTAAGAAGAGGTCTAGAACAGGATTTTGCCTCAGTCGGACAAAAAGATGTTCAACAACAAATACTACAAAAAAGTCCAGATTTTGCTGGAAAACAATTTTCAAACGCTGCTGAAAAAAATAAATTTATGGAAGATTCAGCCAATAATCTTGATGTTTTTGGTAAAGAATTAGTCAATAAATTTCATATGTATTCTGCTATTACCTCACCTTTCGAAGGTATGACGGCTAAAGAATTAAAAAAATTTGGTGACTATCTTTTTTCAGCTAAATCTGAATTAGGTGTTATGGGAGATGCAAAACAAGTACCGAGTAAAATGTTTGACTCTGTCATTACAGGTATTTTAAAAGATGGATCTCCTGAAGCTTTAAATGAACTTAGATTTTTAGTGGGAGCGACTGATAAAGGTTTTACTCGTACAGTAAAAGAAACTCTACCAGATGGTAAGGTTATAGATAAGCAAATTAAAGTTGGTGAAAATTTCATGAACAAACTTACTTCACGATTTATTTACGATGCATTTTTTAAATCTTTTGCGAAACAACCTGATGAAACTTTAGCTAGAAACTTGGAATTATTTAAAGATTTACAAGAAAAAGGTATGGCACGAGGTGTGTTTGCTGACGAAGTATTGGATGCTGCAGGAGCTGCTGACATTGCAAAACTTAAAAAAATTCAGGCTGAAAAGACTATGGCTAATAATGTAGAAAGAATTACCAAAGAACAAATAGAAGTAAACCTAACACCAGAAGGTTTAGGTGAATTTCAAGGTATGGATGTTTTAAGAAAAAATTTAGGTCTTACCAATGCTGACGGCAGTGTAAATCAAGCAGGTAGAGAAAAACTACAAATATTGTTTGGCACTGGTGAAAAGGGTGCAAAACAATTAAAAGATTTAGAAGACTTTTTAGATGTTGTAGAAAGATTTAANTCNCAGTCTATNGGTGAGAGTAGCCGATTCCTTACTCGAAGAATTGGCTTGACAGGTTTATCTTTAACAGCTGGTACCATAGGTGCTTTTACAGGTGGTCTAGGAGTTGGTTTTATGGGTCTTATCTTAACTCCTTTATTATTAAGAGGTGTTGGTGGTTTAGTATCAAACCCTAAATATATGAAAGCTTTACTAGATGTTTACACACCTGATGAAAGATTAGCAAAAGTTGGTAAAGGGTCTTTTAAAGATTTTCCTTTTATTGATCCTCTTCAACCGCTCGGTAAATATTTATCACCATCAAAGAGAAGATCATTAGGTATTTTATTAAATTATTTTAAAAGTTCAGAAGATGAAGTTCCTATAGACCCTGATACTATGACAGCAGAACAAATAAGAGACTACCTTTCCAACCAAATAAGAACAATGGTTCCTAATACAGCTATGAAAATGTCTGATCTACCACCTAATCAAATTAAAAAAATGTTTCCTGATGTGCACCTTTATCAGAATTCATCTTTAGAAGATAGAGCAAAGTATGATGAAATACTTGCTGGTGGTATCAAAGCAAGAGCATTCACAGATGCAGTGCGTGATGCTGATAATGAAAGTGCTGTAAGAAATGTAAGCTTAGATGCGATGATTAGAAATCCTCAAGCTATGCAACTTGCACAAAGTGCTCCTAGTGCACCAAGACAAGAAGAAATGACCACGCCTCAGCAGCCAGCTGCACCAGGTATGCAAAGACAAGGATTGTTTGCATCTTTATTTCCTAATGATCCTACTTTACAAATGTTAAGTCAACAAGGACAGAGAAATGCCTGAACCAAGAACAACTAAAGAACACATCATATCTTTATACGGACACATTGAAGGTGTAAAAAAAGATGTAAGGACTATAAAAGAAAATCATTTGACGCACATTCACGAAGATATTGATAAGCTTGGTGAAAAAGTAGACAAGTTGTTATTTTGGTTAATGAGTGGTATGCTCACTATAATCATTACAATAATAGGACTTGTGGCATGGATCCAATAACTATCGCAACAGCCGCTTTTGGGGCTATCAAATCTGGAATCGAAGTCGGAAAGGAATTAAACAGCCTTTCCGGTCACATCATAAAATTTGTAAAACAAATGAGTGATGTTGAAGAGGAACATAAAAAAGAAAAAAGAAAATGGTTTACTTCTTCAAACGAAGAAGCACTACATACATATTTTGCTTTAAAACAAGTTCATGATATGGAAAACCAGTTAAGAGAAATATTTACTTGGCATGGAGCTCCGGGTGCTTGGAGCGAGTTTGTTGCCATACGAACAGATATTAGGAAAAAAAAGATTGCTGCTGAGGCAAAACGTAAAGCAGAAAGAGAACAATTAATGGTAAATTGTGCTTATGGTTTACTTGCAGTAACTTTAATTGGTTTGATTATATTTTTAGTAATGATGCTAAATTAGGCTGAAATCTGGGAAAAAACGACCGATTTTAAGAGCCGTCAGCGCGTATCTTTTATATAAGATGACCTTTACTACCTGGCTAAAAACCATTAAAATACATCTAGTTAACTAATAAACCTTATAAGGAGATAATAATGAAAAAAGGTATGAAATCTAAAGGCTATGCCAAAGGCGGAGCTAAAATGATGAAAGCTAAATCAGGTAAAATGATGAAAGCTATGGGCGGAAAAATGATGAAGTCCAAAGGTTACGCTAAAGGCGGAGCTAAAATGATGAAAGCTATGGGTGGCAAAATGGCAAAAGGCTATGCTAAAGGTGGAGCTAAAAAAGTTATGACAGCTTCTATGGGTATGGCAGCCATGAGATCAGCTGCTAAGAAAAAAGGCTATAAACTTGTTAAAATGAAATAAATAACTTGCTTTACGGCTAGTAATACTTATTATGGGGTATGGCATATCTTATTAAAAACATACCCTATTTTAAGGTATGGGTAAGAAAAGAATTTACACACAATCACAGAAAATATCAGGGCGAGTACATTCATGCACTTGCATGTGCTGTCACGAGTATTCCTGATAGATGTTTAAGTTTTCAGGTCATTTTCACAGGCTGTGAAGACGAAGAGAATAGACTTGAGAATCCACATGGTGGAGCAATGTGGGCACGAATGCCTATCACGGCTCTTGTGGCAGATGAACCTTTGGATACTTTTCCTCCTCCCCTTCAAACTCATCTGGCACAACCATGGGATTGTTCAGCACGTAACTTTGAGGTAATAAAATTTGATAGAACTTCAAGCAGTCCATGGCAATGTAAAATAGATGGAGAATTTTATACTGGCAAATATTATTTTACTGTTGATTATACTGGATCAGAAATAGCTGATGATCCTGCTCAACACAAACAATCACACGTCATTGAACTAACAAGTGGTCCATGGAAGGGCTGTATTGTAGCTTTACCTAATAATAGAGTAAGAGTTACATCACCAGCTATGTGGGTTACAGGGAAGGGAGCTCCTGATTTTATACCGAGTCAATGGACACACAGTGCTGAAGGACACGATAGCTATATGGATTGGGAAACTACCTTTAATAATCTATATGCAGATAACGAAGAAGAATAAACAATTTGAAGTATCTGGCTTTACTATAAATAAAAAGTACAGTTATAAAGAATATTCAAGAAATGATGAAGAATCAGGTAGAACTTACAATGTCGGTGAGTTTAAAATACCATCTGTCACAACTATTCTAAACAAAACACAAAGCGAAGAAAAAAGAAGATCGCTTGATGCATGGAGAGAACGTGTAGGATATCAAGAAGCTGCACGGATCACGGCCCAAGCATCCAAAAGAGGCACAGAAATGCATTATGTGTTAGAGCAATATTTAAATGGAATAGGATATATTAACCTGTCAAAAGATGGTGTTTTACCTCGTATGATGGCACATACGATAGTTTCTAATCTTGACCAATTTAGTCAGGTATACGGCACAGAGGTAAGTTTATTTTATAAAGATAAATGGGCGGGAATGACGGATGTGGTCGGTGTATATGATGACAAATCTACAATCATAGATTTTAAACAAGCTAACAAACCAAAAAGAGAAGAATGGATTGAGGACTATTATTATCAGATAGCTGCATATTCTTTAGCTCATAAATTAAATTTTGGTCCTATTGAACAAGGTTTAATTTGTATATGCACAAAAGACTTGCAATATCAACAGTTTAAGATGAATGCAAATATGTTGTCTGAATATGAAGATAAATGGATGGCCAGGGTAGAAAAGTTCTACAAATATTCTAATACTTCTTCACCTAACGTTTGAGCACTAATTTTAAATTTTTTGTTTAATGCTTTAATAATGAACTCGTCAATAGTCGACCTAGCTAAAATATCTATATACGTTACTTTGTTATTTTGACCTATCCTATGTGCTCTATCTTCTGACTGTTGTCTTACCTCTAAATCATAATTATTACTATAATAAATTACTGTACTTGCTTTTGTTAGGTTAAGACCATACCCACCTGTTGTTGGATTGCCTACAAAAAAACGAACGTGTTTATTTTCCTGAAAGTTTTTTACAGCTGAAGTTCTTGCCTCTACAGGAATGCTGCCATAGATAGATACAACTGACATTGATCCAAATTTATCTTGTAATGTTTTAATTATAGTTTCAATGTTATGAACATAATTTGCCCAAATAATAACTTTACCATCAGTCTCTTCAAGTATTCTTAATAACTCATCAAGTTTCGGATCTTCTAAACTTTGCTTCGTACCTTCATCTGTAACCATGTAACCACAACATACTTGATGTAGTTTAATTATTTCTGTTAATTTATTTGTGTAGCTGGCTTCTTTATCTTCAAGCACAGCCCGGGCAAACATTTTAAGTTGTGTGTAAACTTTTAGTTGGTCACCCGTCATATCAACATATCTTTTTTCATATACTTTGTCTGGCAAATCAAGACAATCTTGTTTTTTTACTCTAAATGAAAAAGTTTTAAGTTTTTTTTCTAATTCATCAAGGTTGGTAAAATACAAAGGCAAGCTAAATTGTCTGCCTGTTGAACCCAAACCAATAGTTTTCATCACACAATAACGAGACCTAAAAGCATAATAATTTGTAATACCTAACAATTCTGGATTAAGAAAACCACATTGACTAAATAAATCGAGTGGTGATTTTGTCACAGGTGAACCTGTTAATATTCTTTTATATTTTATAGATTTACATAATTTTGTTATTGTTTTTGTTCTTTTCGCCTGTCTGTTTTTGATGGTGGTAGCTTCATCAACGATGACCATTGCAGTATCTGCGTATTCATTTATAATATCAGTAACAACTTTTTCACCAGATTTACGAGAAAATGCTTCTATATTTATTAAAAAGAATGTTAATTTTTGGGATAGCCTTGCAAATTTTTTGTCTAGTTTATGGATGCGAATTTCTGTGTCGACAGGACAATGAGTGTTTATTTCGTCCTTCCAGTTCCGATAAACCGAATTTGGTGCCACTACCAAGACCACATTTATCTTTTCTTGTTGATACAAATAAGCAGCATTATCAATACTGACTTTTGTTTTACCAGTACCCATCTCCATAAAATATGCATAATTAAATTTATCTGCACCCTCTATTAAAGCTTGTCTTTGATGTTCAAAAGGTTTGGTTTTGTAGTCGTATCCCATATATTTATAAGTTTATATTAAATATTTGTTGACAAGTCAATTAATAAATTTTAAACATATATTGGAAAGGAGTTCTTATGGACTTAGAAGCAGAATCTACCCGAATCAAGGTAGACACAGATGTCACTAAAGACATCGCACAATCTTGCAATAAGTTATTGGGACTTCAGGAACAAATGTCAAAGTGTGAAGAACATTTAAAAACCCTTCAAAACGAAGCACGTTTGCTTTCTGAACAAGAAATCCCTAACTTAATGCAACAAGCTGGCGTATCAATGCTTAAATTAGCAGATGGATCATCTGTTGAGGTAAAGCCACAATATGCTGCAAAAATTCCTGTATCTAAACAAGATGAAGCCTATACTTGGCTTCGTGATAACGGATATGGGGACATAATTAAAAACAATGTTACTGTAACTTTCGGAAAGTCTGAGGACAATGCCGCTCGGAGTGTCTTTCACGATCTAAAAGAAGCAGGACATAATGTAGTTCAAAAAGAAAAAGTAGAACCTATGACNNTNAAAGCATTTGTTANAGANCAAATNNAAAATGGTCATAATATTCCTATGGATCTTTTTGGNGTATANGTTGCTAACAAGACTAACATAAAAGGAGAAAAATAANTATGAATCAAGTNNCAACTAAAAAAGAAAANGCAGTACAATCTGTATCTGCTCTTGAAGAATTTGCAGGACAAGGTGCTGAAAATATCACAGCTCGTGATACTAAGCTGCCTATTCTTAAAATTCTTTATTCTAATTCACCAGTGCTAGATGAAAGTGATGGTAAATTTAATGAAAAAGCAAGACAAGGTGATATCTATAATGAAATCACAGGNTCNTTATATAAAGGTAAAGATGGAGTAATTGTTGTTCCATGTCTATATATAAATACCTTTAATGAGTGGAAAGACAGGGGTGATTCTCCGGGACGTCCTATTGCTATTCATACTGATCCATCTATTCTTAGACAAACGTCACGTGGTGACGATGGCAAAGATAGATTAGAAAATGGTAATTATATCGAAGACACAGGTAACCATTTTGTTTATATACTAAACAAAGATTATGAACCTGTTGAAAGTGCTCTAATTACTATGAAATCTACTCAGAAGAAAAAATCAAAACTATGGAATTCTATGATTCAATCAAGAAGAATGAAAGGTAAAAATGGTTTTTTCTGTCCACCTTCTTGGGCAACAGCTTATAAACTAACTACGACAAAAGAGTCTAATTCACAAAACTCTTGGTATGGTTGGGTNTGTGAGTTTGATAAAATCATAGCTGATTATGAAAAAACTTTACAAGTTACAAAAGATTTTTACGAAGGCGCTAAGTCATCTGAAATTTTTGGTAAAGTTGATTTCGGTCAAGAAAATGCTATGAACGAAACAAAGCCTAAAGAAAGTGGAGACGTACCCTTCTAATGGAAGAAAAACTATTTACACTTTTTGAAGGTGACAACACTCGTTATCTCAAGTCCTCTCTTACGGGAGAGGACGACGAGAGAGGCAAGAAGTCTGCCGAATATATCACGATACACGAACCAGTGACCAGCGCCATATGGAAACAACATCTTGAGGGCAAGCTCAGAGTTGGATTAAAACCTGAGATAGATGGCCAATGTAAGTGGGGTTGTATTGATGTAGATCCAAATAACTATAAAGATTATTCAGAAAAAAAGTATGTTGAAATTATTAAAAAATATAAATTACCTTTTGTACCAGTAAAGTCAAAGTCTGGTGGTTTACACATATTTGTATTTTTTAGTGATTTCGCTGAAGTTGATAAAGTAGTAAAAAAACTTGGTGAAATAAACCAACAATATTTTTTAGCTCAAGAAATATTTCCGTGTAATAAGGCAGTCAATATGCCCTATCATAATGTAAATGCATCAATGGAATTTGCCTTTGACGATAACAATACACCAGTTATGGTCGGTAGATTTATTGAGTTAGCAATGGAAAAAATGTTAGCTCCACAAGACTTTTATGGTTTGAAAGTAAAAGAATATGAAGCTGAATCACAATGGAGCAGTTATCCACCTTGTGTGCAAAAACTAATACAAGAAGGTTGGAGTGGGTCTAACCGCAACAATTTTTTATTTAATGTTTTAGTATTAGAATCTAAGAAAGATTCATCTTTATCGGTGCAACAACTTGAACAAATAGCTATCGCTCGAAACACACAAATATTTGCAAAGCCTTTACCTACGTCTGAAGTAATCGCTCTGGCAAAGTCTGTGTCAAAAGGTGGTTATCAATTTCAATGTCCACCAAAACATCCAGAGTATCAGCCCATTTGTAACAAAGATTTATGTAAAACAAGAAGTTTAGGAATTGGAGAAGCAGTCCCAGAAATTATTGATCATTTTGAAAATATTAAATATATACAAGATACAAAAAGCATTTGGTATGAGTTTGATTATAAAGGTCAACACATATCTGTAACACCCGAAGATATGAAAGACGAAAAATCTTTTAGAGTTAAACTATTAAGACATAGAGTTTATTGGCTAACTTTACCTAAACCTAGAAAAGGTCCTAGTCCTTTTGAACTTTTAATGAAAGGCATTGTAGATCAAGCTGAAGAAAGTCAAGAGCATGTCTATGCAGATACACTTGAAGAAGAACGTTATTCTTTACTTAAAGATTTCTTTGAATCACACATAGAACAAGATAAGTTTGATAAACTTAAAGATGGCTATGTAGTATTAGATAGTAAGTCAAATGTGTGCTATTTTAAAAGACTAACATTAGATAAATTTATAAAAAAAAATGCTACAAAAGTATTTAACACAACAGCTGATGCTCTTAGATTGCTTGGTTGTGAGAGAAAAGATTACCATGAAGGTGAGAAGAATGTCTGGACTGTAGAGATGCCAGAGTTTGTAAACCATCAGGCTTTAAAACCAAAGACTAAAGAAACAGAAAGTGAAATGGATGACAGCTACCACAACAAATTCAGACCTGCACAAGCACAAGCTGATACACAAAAAGACAATTAAAATATTTGGACCACCTGGTACAGGTAAAACTTATACTCTTATTGAACGTGTTTTAAAAAAACATCTTGCCAAAGGTATCCATCCGAAAGACATAGCCTTTATATCTTTCACAAACAAAGCTGTAAACACAGCACGGGACAGGGCTCTAGCAACTTTTACAGAGTACACAGAAGATGACTTTCAAAGATTTAAGACGTTGCATAAATATTGTAGACGTTATTTTGAAGAAGAAGTGTTTGACCCAAAAAACTGTATGCTTGATTATGCACTACAAGCTAAGATAATAAAATCTTCCGATGGTCGTTTATCAGATGATAATTTTACATATAAAGATTGGTCTCTTGGTATCTATGACAAAGCAAGAAACATGATGACGGATCCACGTTTAGTTTATAAGAAAGAATCCTACAAAAGAGATAGCTTGGATATATTTTTAAGAAAGATTAACACCTATGAAAATTATAAGAAGGATAGTTTCATAGACTTCACAGATATGATTGAAAGAGCGATTGATGAAGTAGACTTTCCTCCATTAGAAATATTAATTCTAGATGAAGCTCAAGATTTTACACCTTTGCAATGGTCAGTAATATATAAGATGTGTTCAAAAGTAAAAAGAATTTATCTAGCTGGCGATGATGATCAAGGTATTTATAAATGGAATGGAGCTGACCCTAAATACTTTACCACTTATTTTCCAGGGCGCAAAGTTATATTAAGAAAGACTAGAAGATTTGGAGAAGCCATACATCATTTCTCACAGATAATAAGACGAGGCATCTTAGATAGTGTTGAAAAAGATTACGAAGCTTTGCAAAAAGATGGGGCTGTAAAAAGATATTTAAATTTTAATGAAGTGCCCATAGGTAAATTGCCAGGCACTTGGTATATACTTGGTAGAGTGAACACAACTGTTAACGAACTTAGAATGTGTGCTAAAGATGCGGGCTTGTACTATGGTGATAACAGAGGTAACAGATCATTTGATATTAAACAGTGGGCGGCTATTAAAGCCTGGACAAAAATTTCTAAAAATAAAAAGATAAACAAAAAAGAAGCTGAGCTCATGTATAAGTATATCAGGGAGCTGCAAGACTTAAGTTTTAGAAGAGATAAGTTTTGGCAAGATTTACCTGACTATCAAGAGTATGATTTCAAAGGTTTGAAAGATTGGTGTGGTTTAGATTTACCAGATGCATCAAAAGATAAACCTTGGTGGGAAATATTACAACGTAATTTTAAACCTGAGCAAATAACTTACTTTATTAGATTGTTAAAAAGATACGGAGCTAGGCAACTTAACGCAGAACCTCAAATAATAATAGATACAATACATTCTGTAAAAGGTGGTGAAGCTGATAATGTGTTGATATATTCAAAAACTAATTGGCCCTCTGCATTTAGAAATAAGAATATATCTGAAAAATCTGACGAAAAAAGGGTATATTATACAGGGGTTACAAGAGCAAAAAACACTTTACATATTTTATCCACAGACTATAAATATAACTATCCTATTGGTTCAGATTACTTTGTTTATTTGCAGGAGAAAAAATGAGTATATGGGAAAAGGGCGGTAAGCATTATAAAAGTTTTAAAATACAACCTTCAAAATTTATCAATGAAAACAGCCTACTATTTGCAGAAGGTAACGTAATAAAGTATGTTTGTAGNCATAGAAATAAAAACGGTAAAGAAGATATTGAAAAGGCAATTCATTATTTAGAAATGATTATTGAAAGAGACTATGACTAGTTTACAACTAACATTTAATTTTAAAAAACACATATGGTCAGCTCCTAGTGATTACAGAGATTTATCCGATGCGAAAGAAATTGCTATTGATTTAGAAACTAGAGATGATGGTATAACAAAAGGTATCGGAGCGGGTTGGGCTACAGGAGCTGGTGAGATAATCGGATTTGCTGTAGCAACTGAGGGGTGGCAAGGTTATTATCCTTTTGGTCATTTTGGTGGTGGTAATTTAATAAAAGAACAAGTTATGAGGTATATGCATGATGTATGTAGTTTACCTTGCACCAAAATTTTTCACAATGCGCAATATGACGTAGGTTGGTTGCAGGCATATGGTATCGATGTCAAGGGTGAGATAATAGATACTATGGTAGCTGGCGCCCTAATAGACGAGAATAGATATACTTATAAATTAAATGCATTAGCTAAAGATTACATAGGAGAATTAAAAGCTGAAACTGACCTGATTGAAGCTGCTAAGGCGCATGGTGTTGATCCTAAGATGGAGATGTGGAAGCTGCCAGCTGAACATGTAGGATATTATGCGGAACAAGATGCACGGCTCACGTACCTTTTATGGCAACGATTTAAACATGAAATAAGACAACAAAATCTTGAAACCATATGGGAGTTGGAAAAAAACTTATTACCTATTCTTATAAAAATGCGAAAGCAAGGTATAAGAGTAAACGTTGAAAAAGCAGAACAATTACAGATAAATTTTAGTAAAAAAGAAAAAGTATTATTAAGCGAGATAAAAAAATTAGTGGGTAAAGATGTTGATATTTGGGCAGCTAGACAAATAGGATTTGCCTTTGATAAGTTAGGTATAGATTATCCCAAGACACCAAAAACAGGTGAGCCTAGCTTTACACAAAATTGGTTGATGAATTCAAAGCAAGAGATATCTAAATTAATTGTAGAAGCTCGAGAGATAAATAAATTTCACAACACTTTTTTAAATTCAATTATGAAATACGAACATAAAGGCCGTATTCATGGAGAAATAAACCAGCTGCGTTCAGATTCAGGTGGCACTGTATCAGGTAGACTAAGTATGTCTAATCCTAATTTACAGCAACTGCCTGCAAGGAATAAGGACTTCGGTCCTTTAATCAGAGGCCTTTTTCTCCCAGAAGAAGGTCATAAGTGGGGTTCTTTTGATTATTCTCAACAAGAACCTCGCTTAGTTGTACACTATGCTGCAAGTATTGGTGAGGGTTATGAGGGTAGTCAAGAGTTAGTTGAAGCGTATACTAACGCTGATGCAGACTTTCATCAAACTGTCGCTGATCTTGTTGGCATAGATCGTAAACAAGCTAAAACAATCGGACTCGGTCTCATGTATGGCATGGGTAAAAACAAATTAGCTAATATGTTAGGTGTATCTTTTGATGAAGCAAAAGAGTTAATTAATAAATATAATAAGAGAGCACCTTTTGTAAAAATGTTATCTGATAGATGTATGCAGAAAGCAAACTCAGAAGGTGTAATTAGAACTAAGTTAGGTCGTAAGTGTCGTTTTGAAATGTGGGAACCAAAAGATTTTGGTGTGCACACACCGGAGCGATTTGAGAATGCCTCTGCTAAGTATGGCTCTAGTAATATTAAAAGAGCTTTTACATACAAAGCTTTAAACAGATTGATACAGGGTTCAGCTGCGGACCAAACTAAACAAGCAGTGGTTGAGTGTCACAAGAATGGTTTCACTCCAATTTTACAAATACATGATGAATTATGTTTTAATTTAGCTGATGATGAAGATGTAGGTAAAATAAAGAGAGTGATGGAGGGTTGCGTGAAACTGAAAGTTCCAAGTGTAGTCGACGTAGCGATAGGAAAAGACTTCGGTGAAGCTTCCTAGTAATTTATTTTAGCATTAGCTATATCTTTCTGGATAATTTTTTCTTTTATAAGATCAATTTTTCCTTCCAGATCTTTCATATCAACAGAATATACACCTCTAGTTAGATACATATGATTCCATTGATTTTCTAACGCCATTTTTTCTGCAATAAGTGCATTCATTACGTTTCTCCTACTAATATAATATAATTTTTTGATATATTGTCAATATTTCTTGACCTACCCCACATTGTTATATATAGTTAGGATATGAAAACTTTTATTAAATCAAAAAGAACAATAAATTTTTTACAGCAAATAGAAAAAGCTTTGAGACAAGTAGAAGCCTATGATTTTAGGGGAGACCCTTATGATGATGGCGATGTCGCTGAGCATGTAAAAGATTTTAAAAAAATTATATATCAATGTCCTGACACAGGTGTAGAGCATCAAGTGTTTGGCACGGACTTAGCAGCAGCTATGATAAAATCAGAAAACTTAGCTAAACGTGGGCAAGATGACTAATCCCTTTTTGTTAGAAACTCCTGGTGTTATAAACTTTTCTGGTGGCAGAACATCTGGCTTTATGTTGAGAAAGATACTAGATGCTTTTGATAATAAGCTGCCAAAAGATTTGCCGGTTTGTTTCGCTAACACTGGTAAAGAGATGCCACAAACTTTAGATTTTGTACATGAGTGTTCTACAAGATGGAATGTTCCTATTGTGTGGATGGAATGGGATAATGAATCAGAAAACCACTTAAAGATTGTTGATTATGAAACAGCATCAAGAGATGGTGAACCTTACGAAAAGTTAATAGACAGTAAAAGATTTCTACCTAACCCTGTTACAAGATACTGCACGTCTTATTTAAAAATTAAAACTATGCGAGCATATTGCATGTTTCATTTGGGTTTTGAACATTGGATGTCCTATGTAGGTCTTAGATATGATGAGCCACATAGAGTAGCTAGACTGTCAAATCGTAATAAAAAAGAAAGATGGGAAACAGAAGCACCTTTGCATGATGCAAAAATCGCAGTGCAGGATGTTTTTGATTATTGGAAAGATAACGATTTTGATTTACGTTTACCAAATATTGGTGGTAAAACACCACAAGGTAATTGTGATTTATGTTTTTTAAAAGGTGCAAACACAATAAAAAATATAATGAAATCAGATCCTAAATTAGCTGACTGGTGGATCGCTCAAGAAAGTAAAAAGATGGGCACGGGAAACGATCGTGCTGCATACTTTCGTAAGGATAGACCAAGCTACGCTAAATTACTACAAAACACCAAAGATCAACTTGAATTGTTTGAGTTTGATCAAGCAACCGATACATGTTTTTGTCACGACTAGAAAGGAGAAATTATGGACATAAATAAATGGAAATCTGTGGCAGTACGTTCTGAAAACTATGCATTATTAAAAGGTTTATGCAAAAAGAAATACAGAACACCTGGCGCATTCATTGAAAAACTAATTTATGATTATATTAGTTTTCAAGCTAAAAAAGAAAAACTACCGGAAGAAAAATATAAAGAACTTTTATTGGAGGAAAAATGACTGAAGCAGAAAAGCAAGAAGTAAGATGGGCACCTTTTTTAACTTTCATTGATAACAAAAGATATGGGACAGGTTATTTAGATATGTCTCTTGCTCACGAAGACTATAGAAAAGGTATTCATATATCAATACCGCTTGATCTTGAAATCATTACAGATTCAGAATTTGAATATAATGGTAAAAAGATGAAAGCATTAACAGTGCATAAGTGTCAGAATTGGGATGATTCTGTATACGTTTTTGCCAGAGAAATAGAATGAAATGGATTTTGATACTATTTCTATTTAATGGGGAAGAAATTGTGTACGGCGAGTTAGAATCTTGTGACGTAAATAAAATTTGGAACAAAGTTGAGATGTTTGAACAAGAGAATAATATAGATATTCAAGGTTGGGGCTGCTATGATGAGAAAACATTTATCATACGTCAAAAGGCTCGAGAAAGTTTAGGTATCGATGTTTGATTGGTTTATTGTTACGTTGTGGTTTGAGCTCAATGATAAGTTGTACATGAAGCATTACCCAAATCAATTAATAACTAATTGTAAATCAGCAGTAGTAGAACTGATAGACGTTTACGAAAAACAATATCCGTTTAGAAAGTTTCGTGCTGCAAAATGCAATAAGGCTACTGACTGGGTAAGAAAGTATAGATATAATGATTGGGATAAATTTTTGTATAATAAGGAGGAAAAATGAGTAGACGAAAAGATATAATATGTGAGGAATGTAAAGGTAATGGATATATCCGCACCGATCAAAATAAACCTATTACAGCTGAAAACACACATATTTGCTCTGCATGTCAAGGTGAAGGGTCAGTTGGTGATTGCAGAATAGACTATAATGACGAAGTTCAATATTGGTGTTAATATAAATAAAAAGAAAGGCTAATAAAAATGAAGAACAAAAGAACACAAATGAAAGCAGAAGAAATGCATGATATATATATCGAGTTTGGACGAAAATATGCTGAAATGTCAAAAAAATATGATCCTGAAGCTTTGTTAAAAGGTGGCTTGTTTGCTGCACTGGAAGGATTGTTAGAGTGTGCTCCCTCAAAACAGGCGGCACTTGACAGTATTTTTGCTATGATTGAAATGATAATGAATAAAAATGCGAAGTCAGATAAAGAAAAAGTATTTAAAGTACAAAGAGAAAAAATTCATGAATTAAGTAAAGAGGTACATTAATGAATGAAAAGGAACTGTTATTAAAATGCATACAAAGACCTGCCTACGCAAGTGAGCGTTTACAAAGTCATTATGGTTACACGATGACGCAGTTACAAGAAATAAAAAATAGTGCCTCGTTATTACAAACCAGCGAATAGTTTTACGAGTATCTCTTGTAAAGAATTATTTATTAAAGACTCTCAGTATAGAAATAGACATCGTCTTAAAACGCGCGTCTTAAAAACTGGTAAAATACCTTACCGTTGCTTTTCCTGCGGAAATCAAGGAAAATGGAGAGGAAAAAAATTAACACTTGTCTTAGACCATAAAAATGGTGTAAAACTAGATCATAGGCTCGAGAACCTTAGGTTCGTGTGCCCAAACTGCGATAGTCAGTTACCCACGTATAAAAGTAGAAATATCAAGTACCAAGAATCACGGAACAGGGGCCAGAGGAAACCTTAATTTAGGAGACTTTGTGAGTGATTTAACAAAAACTGATGAAATCATGTCGATTTTAAGTAAAAATCTGACAAAAAAAGATTTTAAAAAAGTAATGGACTTTATTTATGGTGCATCAATGGGTGTAGATTTTAATTATTCTAGCGCTTTGTATCAAAAATTATTAGATCAATATTATCAAACCACAGACCAAAAAGAAAATATAGTTAAGTTGAATCTTGTTAAGGGTGGCAAAAGTGAGTGAAAAGGAGTACCATAAAAAAATGGACAAAAAAATTGACTGGCATGAGTTAATAGGTGGCGACAATGACACAATTATAGATCCGTCGACAATGGATGCTATCGATCGTATGCATTTCATTGATGGTATTTTAAACGAATATTTGTCTTTTTCTAAATCGTCTGATCCGCAACTAACAGAATTCACAGAAAAATACTATGCAGTTCTAACGGAATTAATACAGGTATACGGACACTAATGAATCCATCGCCACTTTTAATGAGAAAAATGGGTCTTAGGTTTGCAAGAAGTATCCTATCATTTGATAAATTGGAGTCAGAAGAAAAACTGTGGAGGTCTGTTGTAATAAATGCAATTGAAGATTGTATGATAGATCATAGTGACAGAAAACCATCTTTAATAAAAATAGAAGCTCATAATTGGATTGTATCTAGAACAAAAGATTTTGATTTAGTTTGTACATGGGGCAGATTAGATCCTGATGATATAGAAGAATGTTATATTAAAGCTCTTAAAAACTTACATATGCGTTTTACCCTTAGACAGCTAAAATGGTTTGACTACGACAAAATCTACAAAAAAATGTTAACATCGTCTCCACCTAAAAAAAAGAAATTAAGAAAAGATTTAAATGATTTGCGTGAAGTTGTAAAAAACACACCCACTACTTACATAAGTACAATTTTTGTTTCAGCATTTGTATAGTATTCATTTTTTTACAGTTTCTTATGTGTGTCAATATCATGGCTGCAGATAAAAACAACATAGGAAAGTGACCTCCCAGTATTGACCAGGCAACCCAAAATATTTGTGAGAAAAAACCAAAAAGCGGTGCGTACCAAGATTGATTGCCATAAATATAAATTGATATAACAGCAGTTACAGCACAAAACACTTCTAAATAAAACATTGTTTATGATACCTCAAGCTAGCGGAAAGGCAAATAGGTGTTAACAATTTGGCTAACTTGAGGTTTGTGACAAGTTTATTGTATAATTCATACTGCAAAAAATGTCAACAAGTATTATTTTTTATTTTCCCAGTTTTCTATAATGTCATTCCTTACAAACTTTTTTTTAAAAAAGTTCAAAACATAGACAAAAAACTAGGAAACTAGGAAAAATAGCAGAAAACAAGGAAATATTAGAAAAAAAACTAGGAAAAAACTAGGAATTTTTCCCAAAAAGTAGGAAAAATATCAATACATATTACTAAATTTACTATTTTATTCCTAAAAAGTAGAAATCCTTATGGACAAAAAATAGAAACTTTTTTTAAAAAAAACTTTGTATATAAAGACATTATGGTAAAAATAAGTATGCCACAACGAAAAAGAGAAGTAAGAACTATTGATGATCTGACCGATAAACAAAAAAAGTTTATTGATATACTCGTGGATAATTGGGGTTCAATATCTAAAACAGATGCATATTTGAAAGCTGGCTATGAAACAAAAGGTAATAAAGTGGACAAGGGTAGTGTTGCAGCCATTGCAAGCAAACTTACAAATCCAAAAATAAACCCTCATATTTGTAGATATCTTGAGATAAGGTTGCAGCAGGAACAGGAAAAGTATGAAAAAGATAAACTCAGAAGATACAAAATATTTGAAAGATTAAGAAATGGTGCTGAGACAAAAGGACAATATACTGGAGCAATAAATGCAGAGTTTAGGGCTGGACAATTAGCCGGACAATTTGTTGACAAAAAAGAAATATCACACACTACGTTAGAGGGTATGAGTAGAGATAAATTAGAGGAACGTTTGAAAGAGTTAGAAAATAAAATTAAAGATGCAGATAACATCATTGATGTAACACCAGAAAAATGAATTGTTGGCATTGTAAAACAGAATTAATTTGGGGCAATGATTTCGACATTGAAGACGAAAACGACCATTATTGTATGGAAACTAATTTAAGTTGTCCTGAATGTGGTTCATTTGTAGTGGTCTATTTGCCCAAACAACTACCGAAAGATAAGTAATGAGAGAGTCCCAAATATGGAGACTTATTAACACGATTCAAAAACCCTATCGAGATTGGCATCTTATTAGAATTGAGTCCAGTACAATCAACGGAATCCCTGATGTTAACGCTTGTATCGAAGGTAATGAATTTTGGTTTGAATTAAAGTCAAATGATGACAAGAATTACGGCATATCAAAATATCAAATTAATTGGATAATTAAAAGACAACGAGCTGGTGGAAAAGCATTTATCTTGCATAACTCCCCCTTGAAGAGAGAGTTCAAAATTCTCGAGATCCGTGATTCTGGTCTCCCGTTTCCCGTTTCCCGTTTCCCGTACACTAAACCCGCTACCATTTTACCATCGATCCTGATGGAGCTGGCCAGGCGCGCTGCAGCGTAAAACTGGTTTCCCGTTTCCCGTATAAGTCACGGATTCTGCGGGTTTCAACAATCCTGCCAGCAGCAACCAGGCGCGCGCAGCGTGATTCTGGACTCCCGTTTCCCGTATGAAAGTTGCGGTTTTCTGGGGTTTTATCATTCCATCAGGATACAGCCCGGCGCGCGCAGCGTGAAAGCTGTTCCCTGTAAAGTTCCCAAACTCCCCAGTTTTCTGCAGTTTTGTTCACGCTGTAAAAAAGTTGTTGACTGGATCAGGATCCTGGGCTATAGTCAGGCTGTTAACAATTTGTATATTAATTTTAATATAGGAGAGACATTATGTCCGAAAATTTATGCAGCTGCTGCAAGCAGCCAATAGAAAAAAATGCCAAAGATCAGTTCTGGACCTTGGGACAAGAGGGCTGGCCATTGTTCAAAGGCAAAATATGTGATGTGTGTCATGAAGAATGGCAGGCAGATATAATTAAAGCAAGGATGGTACAAGCATGACTGATAATACTTATAATGGTTGGACCAACTACGAGACTTGGCGTGTGAAGCTAGAAATGATCGATAACTTTGCTAGTGTCCAACACTTAGCGCCAGAATTTGATCGTCGGGACTTAAAGGAACATTGCATTGAATTACTGGATGAGGAGTTTAGGACTCTGGAGCATGTGCCTGTCCAGCGATTCGGTCGTGANTATGCGTATGCGTTCNTGGATGCNGTCAATTGGGCAGAGATCGAAAGGTCCCTTGTTCGTGATTACGAGGAGGACCAGCAGACCGCATGATGGCGTTCATACTTACTATAATAATAATGGCAATATTTTTTCCACGGCTGAGTGCTTTCTTAGCCGTGGTCATTGCCTGTGTGGTGTTTTCATTTTTATGACGTTTCCCGTTTCCCGTTTGTGGAGGCTGCTCTTTCTTTTTTTCTTCATTCAATCTGTCGCCTGGCGCGCAGCGGGGAACTTTTCTGGAGAAAGAAAGATGTCTTCGGTGAAAATTTTTTTCTTGACTGCAATTTTATTCTTTATATAATAGAGGTGTTAACAATTTGTATATTAACCTTTATATAGGAGAAAAAAATGGGTTTCGATTTATACGGACTTAATCCAAAACTAAAAGGCGTTAAACCATCTATTGACTGGAATACTGCTACCGATAAAGAAAAAGATAATTATGTGAGAGCTTCAAATATCTTTGAAGAAGAAAATCCTGGATATTACTTTCGTAATAATGTGTGGTGGTGGAGACCATTAGCATATTTAATAGAAGATAAATGTAAGGATTTTTTAACTGACGAGCAAAGAAAAAGTTTACATTATAATGACGGCAAAGAATATTCGGATAAGATTGCAATTAAAATTGCAAACAGATTGCAGGAAGTCTTGGACAGTGGCGAGTTGCTCAAGTTAAAAGAAGAACACGATGCACAAATGCAGAAAGCTAAAAAGCATAACGATGTTTTAGAAAGTAAAATGAAAGCAATAGTTGATGCTCACGACGGAGTTGCTCCAAAAGATTTGCCAAAGGAAGAATTTACAAATTGGCAAGAACTTCAAAAACAAAAAAATTGGGCTAGTTCTTATCCATTTGAAATTGACAACGTCAAAGAGTTTATTTTGTTTGCACGTTGTAGTGGTGGTTTTTCAATATGTTGAGTTCCTTCCTTGAACTGCTAGGTGTATTCCTAGCAGTTCTCATTTTCTTTTTGCTAATCAGATAAATTTATTTCCCGCATCCCGTTTGCCGTCCCGTTTGCCGTTTGCTGGTTTTCATTAACCAGCAGCGGTGCGCGCCTGGCGAAAACTTCTACCAGTAAAAAAATATCATAAAAAAATAAAAGCAAAAAAAAATAAAAAAGTGTTTGGTAATATTATAAAAGTATGCTCTACTATATATGTGTTAACAATTAAACGGAAAAGGAGTAATGATGACACAATTAAAACTAAAGACTTCCTACTTAACTAAGTTTAAGGAGGAATTTATTGTTAAGTATGGCGAGCTAAAGCAAGAAGTTTTAGATAAGCAAAAAACACTAACTAATATGAAGTCTATGGTCTTAGAAGTATTTGATGAGTTAAATACTTCTATGATTGAGATAACTAAATTACCTAAATATAAAGGCACTACAATTTCTAAAATTACAAGAGAAAGTAGTTATGCAGTTAAAGGGGACGGTACTAAACTTCTTGATGCAAACAAACAACCTATTTTAATTTCTGGTAGAATAGACACTAAGAAGTTAAAAGAGAAATATCCTAATGTTTATGCAGATTGTTTAAAGGCAGTTAAGTCTGTTGAAATAAAGTATGACATTAAGAAAGTAGGTAAATAATGCCAAACTTATTAGATACTATTATTAATACTAATCTCACTACTATCAATGATAGTAGTGAGGTTGAACAACCTACACATGAAACTAATGTTACTGAACCTCATTCAATTAAACGATTGAATAATGCTTTAGTTGCTAAAGTATTAGAAGATATAATTGTTGAACATTGTGCTAATTATGACAATGAACAATCAGAACAATTAATGAATGATGTACAAACTGCATTAAATTCAGTTAGAATATCAATCCTAAGATAACACAATAAAAGGCTTACATTAATTTGTAAGCCTTTTTTCTTTTACAATTCCCCACATAATTAAATAAAACAATACAATTCCCACATAAAAATTAGGTTACGCAAACAGGTTACCTGTTTTACAACTCGTTTTTCCGAGCGCGCGCATGCGCAGAAAAGAGGCTCTAAACCTGTTCCAAACACAACATCTAGTATGTTTTTGTATTCCCACGTACAAGATATAGGTTCTTGCGACAACGACAGCCTACGGCAAGATCAATACATACACATATTTGCATTTTCTTACGACCTAGATTATAGTGTTTTGTATGTCAATTAATAATTTGACCACAGACAAATTGAGGCTCGAAGTAGAGAGGCTCTTGATAAAAAACATTAAACTGTGCCAAGACAATTTTTTATATTTTGTAAAAGAGATGTGGCCTGATTTTATATATCGTAAAACCAAACTAAGGGATAACTGGGGTCATCATCAAATCATAGCAAATGAGTTTACTAAAGTGGCTTCAGATAAAAAAGGGAGGCTCATAATAAATATGCCTCCTAGACATACTAAGTCAGAATTTGCTTCAATCTATTTTCCAGCATGGATGATAGGGAAGTTTCCTAAAATGAAAATTATGCAAGTATCACATAACACAGAACTTGCAGTACGATTTGGTTCTAAGGTTCGAAACATTGTAGGTTCATCTGAATACAAACAAATTTTTGGTGACGTTAGATTAAGAGAAGATTCAAAAGCCAAAGGTAGATGGGAGACTAACCAAGGTGGTGAATATTACGCAGCTGGCGTCGGAGCGTCCATCACGGGTCGTGGTGCGGACTTACTGATTATTGACGATCCACACACGGAACAAGACTCTTTATCTGATATGGCAATGGAACGTGCTTATGAATGGTATGCTTCAGGTCCAAGACAGCGTTTACAACCTGGAGGCTCAATTTTACTCGTAATGACAAGATGGGCAGAAGATGATTTAACAGGTCGTTTATTGAAGGCTCAAACTGAACCGAAAGCGGATACGTGGCGTCAAATTTCATTCCCGGCGATCCTCGGCTCAGGGAACCCAGTCTGGCCTGAATACTGGAACTTAGAAGAATTAGAAAAGATCAAAGCATCATTACCGATACGAAACTGGTCTGCTCAGTATATGCAGAACCCTACCAGTGAGGAAGGTGCAATTTTAAAACGAGAATGGTGGCGACCTTGGAAAGGACCCATACCGAATTTGATGCATGTCATACAAAGTTATGATACAGCGTTCAGTAAGAAAGAGACAGCTGACTATTCAGCCATAACGACTTGGGGTGTATTTTTTCCAGAAGAAGGTGGGGGACCCAATATAATTTTACTTGATGCTTTACGAGGTAAGTATGATTTTCCAGAATTAAAAGCAGTCGCTTTAGATTCACATAAGTATTGGGAACCCGAAAGTATTATTATTGAACAGAAAGCTAGTGGTGAACCTTTGACTCAAGAGTTTAGAAGAATGGGTATACCGGTCATACCTTTTGTGCCAAGTAAGGGTAATGACAAACATACACGTGTTAATGCGACCTCTCCTATTTTTGAAAGTGGTGCTGTATGGTATCCGTATGGTGAACATTTTGCAGAAGAAGTTATTGAAGAGTGTGCTGCATTTCCAAATGGTGCAAATGACGATTATGTTGATTCAACAACTCAAGCGTTACTAAGGTATCGCCAAGGCAACTTTGTTGAGTTATACTCAGATTATATAGATAACGAGGATAGACCTCCTAAGGAATATAGATATTATGGATGAAGAGAATCAAGAATCGGGTGGTCCAGGTATATTTGGTGTACTTGGTGGAATCGGGGCAGCTGCTCTAGCATTACCCAAAGCAAGAAGAAAAATAGTAAAAGGCATTGGTGAGTTCTTTAGAGATGACGACAAAAAATTTAAAACCAGTGTAGATAGATTTGCATCAAAAGCAGAGGCTCAAAAAGCTGAAAACATATCACAAGAGATATCAAAAGATTATCCTGATTTGTATAAAGCTAATGAATCAGCAATAAAAGAGCAACAAGAGTTAGAAGATATTAAAAAAGCTGTACTAAAAAAACCTTTAAGTTTTGGTGGTAAGATTGATGATCCACAACATAATTACACAGACCAACGTGACGCTATACGTTTACCTGATTATAATTTTGGTTCAACACTTTATGACTTTGTAGCCTTACACCCATCGAAAAAACCACTTACAGCACAACAGTGGTTGAGTGAATTTAAGAATCCACAAAGAATGGCAGACCTAAGATTTAAAACACCTGGCTTTGAAAACATAAAAGCGGGAGTTACAAGACAAGAACTTAGTGATGCAAACATCGCTGAATTTGATGACAGCGGTAAATTAATTGGTGGCATTCTTAAATCAGCAGAAGACTCTAATGTTAAGGTAGGTAAAAAGATGTTACTGGATATGGCATATGACACACCAGGTGCACGTTTACAAGTTTCTGAATATGGCCTACCTATTAAGACAGTAAAAAAAGTAGAAGCGTTTTTTGATAAAGCAGAACAGAGTTTAGCTCATGAAGTAGAAGTTGGTTATAAAAAAATAAGATCTATGTTAGCAAAAGAAGCTGGTAATGTTTTAGAAAAAAACCGATTAGCTAAAACTAAAAAAAACTTAGACTCAGTTTTAACATCGCAGTATGATCCTCTTGTTGATATGGCTGCACAAAACCTTGTACGTTCAAGAACTAAATTTTTAAGAAACGATGCAGGAGGGTTAGAAGGAGATAAAGCTATTAACTTTAACGGCAATGTAATGAGTCAGTTAAAAGACATTGAGTTGCAAACAAGTATTTTTGATATGTTCAAAAAAAGTTTTGCTACAGATAATATTCCGAAAACAAAGGCTGCTGTTGAAACACTTGAACAAACAGTGCCTAATAAAGCAAAAGTAGACCTTAAAGCTATGATGGGTGATATAGCTAGAGATTACGAACAATTAAAAGGAAGTGCTATTAAAGGAGGTAACACTCAATACGGAAGTCATGATGAATACAGGTTACGTGGACCTGAGACCTATCAAGAAATAGTTGTAAACTTAAAACCAAGAGCAGGAACTTACAAAGGGAAAAGACCAAGTAATACAAGACACTATGGTGCAGCACAGCAAAGTAATGACCAGCTATATTTTGCTCGTTATGGTGTTCGTTCTGATTTTTACAATCCTGATATGAAAGGGATTACTATTGATGAGATACAAGCCGATATAGCACAAGAGGTAAGAAAAAATAATCAAAAGCCACCAAACCCTTTTAACATAAACTTTCAAGAAAAACTTGTGGAAGAAAGAATCAAGGAAATCCTACCACGGGCCAGGGAACTTTCTAATAAGGGTGTAAACATGACACCAAAAGAAAGACAAGAATTACGAGAAATAAATAGTTCTGCTGCCACTTTGTACAGATCGACAAGGAGAAAAGCAAATACGGATAGTCCGTTAGATAATCAATCTAGAACTAATTTTCAACCTTTGCAGGATAGTTCTGATTATGCTGAGCACGCTGTAAAGGTTCTAATTAAAAAAGCGATAAGAGATGATTTAGATTTTGTATCAGTAAATACTGTGGACGTTCAACACAGTTTTAAACATCCAAATGCTGGTAAAAAAGGTATGGAAAATTTTTACGGAATGCAATCGGGTAGAAGTGCGGCACAAAAAGAAGCAATCTTAGAAGGTAAAAAAGTCCCCCCTTTACCAGATGGTGAACTTGTAAAAGCAATGAAAAATATTGCTAAACAATATAATGGTCGTGTTGATAAAAGAATGATTGCAAAAAGCGATCCTAGTAAACCTTTTAAAGTAATTAGAACTTTAACTGACAAAACTATAAGTAACGCAGGACCTGGACAAAAACCAAGAAAGTTTGATGAACATCTTGCAGCTTTTAAATCAAAAGCTGAGGTTGATGTTTATACTCAGAACTTGCAGGGTGCGGGTTTAAAAATAGAGAAGATAGAAGGTAATGATCCAAAAAATTATTATGAGATACCTACTCTTGTAATAACACCAGAAATGAAAACAAAACCTTTTAAAATATATAAGAGAGAAGGTGGACTAGTCGTAGACTTGTTTAAATGGTAGTATAACGAATGGCAAAAAAAAGAAAAACGTTAGAAGAAAGATTTAGTTTAGATGACATCATTTTAGGTACTGATTTTGAAGGTGCCTTTTTTGATGAACCTGAACAACCTAAATTAAAACCAAGCAACATGATTGGTGAAATAGCTTCTAAAAATAAAGCGTTTAAAAAAGCTAACAGAAAAAGACGCATGTTTCCTTTACCTGTAAGCGACATAGCAGGAGATGTTGTCAAGCTTGCTCCATATCAAGTGATACCTGAAGCAATGAAAAAAGCTAGTAAAGGTGAATTCGTTATGGTAAAAACAAAAATAGGTAAAAACAAAAAAACAAGGATTACATAATGGATGATGAAGATAATCTAGAAGAACAGGTCCAACCTGTTGATGTTGAAATTGAAGAACCTACTGATGAAGTTGTAGAAGAACAAGAAGAAGCTCAACAAGATTTTAATGCAAACTTAGCCGAAAACCTTGACGACAGAGTGTTAACATCTATGGCTCAACAGTTGATTTCTGATTACAGAAAAGACAAAGAGTCTAGAGGGGATTGGGAAAAATCATATACATCTGGACTTGATCTGTTAGGTTTTAAATATGAGGGAGAGGGTCAACCTTTTAGAGGAGCTTCAAGTGTAACACACCCATTACTTGCAGAATCCGTAACACAATTTCAGCTCATTACAACAAAGACTACCACTGAGCTAAGTTACAAAGAATTATTACCAAGTGATGGTCCTGTAAAAACTATGGTTGTAGGAGATGCTACACCAGATAAAGTAGAACAAGCTCAAAGGGTCAAAGACTTTATGAATTATATGGTCACAGAGGTTATGGAAGAGTATACACCAGAATTTGATCAAATGTTATTTTATTTACCTCTTGCAGGATCATCATTTAAAAAAGTTTATTACGACGATTTAATGCAGCGCGCTGTCAGTAAATTTGTTCCAGCAGAAGATTTAGTTGTGCCTTATTATGCATCTGACCTGAAAGACTGTGAAAGAATTACACATTGTATCAAGATGAGTGAAAATGATTTACTTAAAAAAATCAGCACAGGATTCTATAGAGATGTAAAAATTTACCCTACAGCCGCTGACGATAATGAAGTTCAAGATAAATATGATGAATTAGAAGGGCTATCACCAACAAAAGATAAAGAGTATCAGTATAACATTCTTGAAATGCATGTTGATATTGATTTAGAAGAATACGAGGTAGAAAATTCTGAGAAGAAAATAAAAGTACCTTACATTGTTACTATCGATGAGGGATCACAAGAGGTTTTAAGTATATATCGAAACTATTTACCTGACGATCAGTTGTTTACTAGGCGTGAATATTTTGTGCATTACAAGTTTTTGCCTGGTTTAGGGTTTTATGGTTTTGGTTTAATACACATGATTGGTGGTTTGAGTAGAACTGCAACTGCTGCATTGAGACAATTGTTAGATGCAGGAACTTTGGCAAACTTACCAGCAGGTTTTAAGTCTAGAGGACTACGAATTAGAGACGATGAACAACCATTTCAACCAGGAGAGTTTAGAGATGTTGATGCACCTGGTGGAAATATTAAAGATCAGTTTCAAATTTTGCCTTTTAAAGAGCCTAGTAGCGTTTTAATGCAACTTTTAGGCTTTGTTGTGCAAGCAGGACAGCGTTTTGCCTCTATTGCAGACATGCAAATCGGTGAAGATTCACAAAATCGTGCAGTTGGAACAACTTTNGCTCTCATGGAACGTGGTTCAAGGGTCATGAGTGCTATTCACAAGCGTTGTTATTACTCAATGCGACAAGAATTTAGACTTTTATCCAATGTTTTTGCCGAATATTTACCACCTGACTACCCATACGCTGTTTATGGTGCTGATAGAATGGTAAAAGCACTAGATTTTTCACCAGAAGTTGATGTTATACCAGTTGCAGATCCAAATTCTTTCTCAATGAGTCAAAGAGTAACGTTAGCATCACAACAATTACAAATTGCAAATGCTGCACCACAATTACATAACATTAGAGAAGCATATAGACGTGTTTATGAGTCTTTAGGTGCAAAAAAGATAGATGATTTACTTTTACCGGAGAAAAAACCAGAACCTATGGACCCTGGTGCGGAAAATTCACTAGCTTTACAAGCAAAACCACTTAAAGCGTTTTATTTTCAAAACCATGATGCTCATATTGCAGCTCATGCTGCATTTATACAATCAAGAATGGTGCAGGCTAACCCTTTGGTGTATTCAATATTACAAGCACACATATCTGAACATATTTCGTTCAAAGCAAGAGCACAAACTCTTGTATATATCAAAACAGAAAGACCTGATTTAGTTGAACTAGAGCAAACAGATCCACAAGCATATCTTGCTGAATCAGAATCTATTATAGCTAGAACGATTGCTGAACTTACACAACAATTAGTTATGGCTGAGCAGGGCACAGAAAAACCAGATCCTGTTGTAATGCTTAAAAACAGAGAACTGGATATTAAAGCTATGGATATGCAGAGAAAAGCTGCTGAGTTCCAGCAACAAGAACAAAGAAAAACAGGTGAGTTTGACGAACGTATTGATCTTGATAGAATGAAAAGAGAAGATGCTGAAGTCGCATCACAAGAAAGAATAAGAGTAGCTGATGAAAAGCTTGAGTTAAATGCTTTTAAAGTTGGCTTAGAACAGGCAGGTAAAAATGAAGGGTAAAAAATTTGGAGCACCACCTAAAAAAGGACCAAATTCACAAGTTCCTCCTATAAAATTATTTCAAGGAGGTCCATCAGGTAAAGATACTTTCAAAGAACAAACAGACGGAAGAATGTTTAAAGGTCTGGAAAAAATGTTTAAGGAGGATGAGGATTTTAGAAAAAAGACNATAGAACTTTATGGTAATTTGGGAAATACTTCTCCTAATTATTCTGGTGTTTTTGGAGCCTACACACCAACTAAAGAAGCATCGGGTTTAACTACAAAAGAGACTATGGGCATAAAAGAAGGTGGTATGAGTGGCTGTCCGCACCGAGAAAACGGAGTCAAGAGTGATATTAAAGGAATTTCTGATATTCAAGTCAAAGGCAAAAAGTTTGTAGGTGTCAGATAAACTTGAAAAATTGGTAAATATAATTATTGTTTTGTGTATTATAGAAATTATGATACATTCTGTGGAAGTAATAATTGACACACTACCATACATAAAATGATTATAAAAGGCGACTCTACAGAATACCATTTACTCACTAAACACATAGGTAAACTTAAAATAGACAGAGCCACTTTGACTTGTGAAATAGGTCTAAGAGAAGGTTTAGGATCTAAGATAATTATGGACGCCATAAAAGATCATAAACCACCTCTTTATAAGCATGTTGCTGTTGATCCGTACAATAATTTAAGTTATCAGCATACTGACGACGAGAAAGAGACGAGTGCTGATTACACAGAAGACATGAAACAAAGAATTGTTTCTTATTTGTATCAAAACTATCAAGAGTTTGATTTTTATCATATGACAGATGAGTATTATTTTGAAGCTATGAAAGACGGGCATCAGTTTTCAATTAATGGTAACTGTATGATATATGGCTTATACAAAGTTGTTCACCTTGATGGACCACATACAACACATGCTGTNTTAGANGAGTTNAANTTTTTTATTCCACGTATNGANGAAGAGGGTTTNATAATTATNGATGATTANANACGCCTNAAGATGGGTATTGTGNATATGCTCCTNAAGACTTATAATTTTAATGTTGCTGAAGAAGGCGACAATAAAATTATTTACAAAAAGGAGTAGATATGTTTCAAGCCATATTAGGTCCTGTCGCCAAGTTAGCTTCAACTTGGATCGAAGGACGTCAAAAAAAAGCTGAACTTAAATCAAAAGTTGAGTTAACTAAACTAGAAGCAACTAAGACAAGAATAGAGAAGGAAGGNACTTGGGACGAAAAACAAGCAGATGCTGCAGCGGATTCATGGAAAGACGAAGCCTGGACCCTTGCGTTCATCGCTATAATTTTCGCCTCGTTCGTACCTTCTTTGCAGCCGTACATGAAAGAGGGATTTGTTTTTTTAAAAAACGATTGTCCTGAATGGCTCAGCTGGGGAATTTTGGCTTCGATTGCAGGATCATTCGGGCTTAAGAGTATTGCTAAGTTNAAAAAATAGATTAAAATNTNTTTAGTGGACTGCGGTCACGAGGACAACCAGCACTTTAATTTTAGGAGATAATTATGTGGTCTAAACCTGTAATTACAGAAATTTCTGTTGGTCTTGAGATTAACAGTTATGCCTGTGCTGAAAAATAAAGTGATGGGGACCTAGTCCCCTCACTATTTAGGAGAGTAATATGTTATTAACTAAAAAATTAATNAAATTTAACAATCTTATNGTNAAAATACCTTCTGCTACAAAAAGGGTTTGGGACTTATCTGAAAACAGATGGGGTTACAAACTTGTCAGAGATATTTAAGATAAAAGATTGTAGTGGTGAAAAGTTTCCAAAAAAAAGACGTATATTAGAATATAGGTCACCAGTAGTGTGTTATGGTAAAAAGGTTTCACAAAGTCGAAATAGTAATTGCAAAAAAGACAAAGAGAAGGTATAACAAAAAAGGACTAACACATAGAAAAAAACTTGGACCTAAGTCTCATTTAAGACATGCTTGATATAGATACCTTACAATCAATTCGCCACTATATAAAAAAAGAAATTCAAAAAACAAAAGACCATATTTGTTATGGTATAGACAAACTTGATCAACTACACTATGCTAAAGGCAAGCTCAACGGATTAGAATCGTTGCTTCAGGATCTTAAAGACCTGCAAAATAAGGAGAATAGTATAGATGACATTGATCAAACCTAATACTAAATTAGTCACACCTAAAAAAGATGTTGACGAACCCTTGGTTCCGAAGGGTGCTAAAGAAACGGAAGAATATCTTAAATTATTACCAAAACCAGTAGGATATAGACTTTTGATAAGACCTTATCAACCTAAAGCTAAAACAAAAGGTGGTCTTTATCTGACTGAAAAAACTCTTGAAACTCAACAAATGACAACAGTCGTTGGACTTGTCGTCAAAATGGGTGATCTTTGTTACAAAGATAAGGAGAAGTTTCCGACTGGACCTTGGTGTCAAGAGGGGCAGTTTATTGTTTATGGACGATATGCTGGTGCTCGATTTAAGACAAAATATGGTGAGCATCGTATTTTAAATGATGATGAAATCATAGGAACTATTAACAAACCCGAGGATATCCTCGCATTATTCTAAGGAGTAATTTATTATGAATGAAGAAAATAAAGTAGAACTAGATACAGATGATGTTCAAGAAGAAAGCATTGATGTAGCTCAAGAACCTAAAGAAGAGAAGGTCGAACGACCTGAAGTTGATTTAGGTTACACCGATCCTATTAAAAAAGAAACGAAAAGCGAAGTAATTGAAAAAGAAGAAGAGCCAAAAGAGGAAAAGAAAGAAGATAATCTTCAAGATTTATCAGAGAATGTTCAAAAGAGAATTGATAAACTTACACGTAAATATAGAGAAGCTGAAAGAAGAGAAAAAGCTGCTCTTGATTATGCAAAAGGTTTACAAAAAAAATATGATACGGCAGATAAAAAATTATCTAATGTTGACTCAAATTATTTTAAAGAATTTGAAGCTCGTGTAGATGCACAAAGAGAACAAGTAAAAGGATTTCTTAAAACGGCTATAGAAAACAATGATACAGATAAAATTATGGAAGCCAATGATAAGCTTACACAATTAGCTGTCGAAAAAGAAAAAGCACGCATACATGCAGAACAAAAAAAAGAAAAAGAAGAACAAGCAAAACAAGAAGAAATTGAAAAGAAACAAGAGCAACCTCAACAAATGCAACAACCGCAACAAGCTCCACAACCAGCTAGTCCTCGTGCGCAAGAATGGGCAAAAGAGAATGAGTGGTTTGGTACTGATAAAGTCATGACTAATGCAGCTTTTGGCGTGCATCAAGATTTAGTCGAGCAAGGGTTTGACTCAGAGTCTGACGAATATTACAATGAAATTAACAAAACTATGAGGGAATACTTCCCTAATAAGTTTGCTAGTGAGAAAAAACCCGTCCAAACTGTTGCCTCTGCGGGGCGTAAACAGGAAGGACGCAGAACTGTGAAACTCACTCGTTCACAGGTGGCTATTGCCAAAAAATTAGGAGTGCCACTAGAAGAATACGCAAAACACGTGAAAGGGTAAAATATGAATGATATTAAAAGAACCACACGCAGTTCAAGTGAAAAACACGAAGTAAGAAGTAAACCTTGGACTCCTCCATCAAGTTTGGACGCACCTCCTGCACCTAAAGGATTTGTGCACAGATGGATAAGAACAGAACTCATGGGTCAAGAAGATACAGGTAATGTATCTAAAAAGCTTAGAGAGGGATGGGAATTTGTGAGAGCCGAAGAAATTAAAAACACACTCGGTGATCATGATTATCCAGTGATACAAAAAGGGCAATATCAGGGGTTGATCGGGGTTGGTGGCCTTGTGTTGGCAAGGATACCTGAAGAAACAGTCGAGCAACGCAAGCAGTATTTTCAAAATAAAACTGCTGANCAAGTNAAAGCNGTTGACCAAGACATTCTAAGGGAACAACGACCAGAGATGCCTGTTAATATTAACAGACAATCTCGTGTAACTTTTGGTGGTGGTCGTAAGTCAGAATAATTTTTTGATAAAAGCCATCGCTGTAATATTAATGCCTTAATAAGGAGATTATAAAATGGCAAATGTAAGTGAAAAATTTGGTCTCAGACCTTATAAATCGCTAAATGGTGCTCCGTGGAATAATGCTCAGAATAGGTATACTATTGCAGCCAATTATGGAACAGCTATTTTCCAAGGTGACTTGGTAGTTCCAGTAGCAGCAGGAAACATTGAACGTTATGATGTTACTGCAAGTTCAGGTGCTGTGAAACCAATTGGTGTTTTCAATGGTGTATTTTATACTGATCCAACTACGAGTAAACCAACATTTAGTAATTACTATCCTGGCAGTATTAATGCTAGTGATATTGTTGCTAATGTGATTGATGATCCTAACACGTTATTTTTAGTTGATTCAGACGAAGCTATGACAAGAGCAGGTCTGTTTATTGGCTACAAAACTACAAACGTAACCGGGAACACAGCAACCGGCATATCCAAAGTGCAACTAGATA
>FUFK010047471.1_pt1 | contig 33542 bp, 19 predicted proteins | sample 1021851 | NCBI WGS metagenome assembly FUFK01 (sample SAMEA51879418, study PRJEB19060) | metagenome | reverse complement strand
ATGATCGGATTAGTTACAGGTGGATTTGACCCTATACATAGTGGTCATATTGAATGCTTACAAGATGCAAAGAAGTTATGTTCACACTTAATTGTAGGAGTGAATAGTGATGAGTGGTTAAAAAGGAAAAAAGGTAAGTACTTTATGCCACTCTCAGAAAGGATGGCCATATTGAATGAACTTAAGTCAGTTGATGAAGTTATTACATTCAATGATGATGACAATACAGCTTGTGATGCAATCGAACAATGCCTAAAGAAGTATGGAGAACTTGTATTCTGTAATGGTGGGGATAGACATAATGAGAATACGCCTGAATATGTCAAGTATCAGAATGAAATCAAATTTCATTGGAGTGTAGGAGGACTAGGAAAGAAGAATAGTAGTTCATGGATTATCAGTAAATTTCTTGAACAAGATAAGGTAGAGAGGCCATGGGGTTACTATCGAGTGTTATGTGAAGGAATAGACTATAAGGTTAAAGAGTTAGTCATTCAACCTTACAGTTCATTATCAATGCAGAAACATCAGAATCGAAGTGAGACTTGGAATCTGATTAGTGGGGAAGCTTCCATCAGGACAATTGATTGGTTAGGTAATGAAACCGAAGATAGATTGAGTATGGATTCTGGATTGACTATACCTAGAGAGACATGGCATCAGGGAGTCAATAAGTCATCAAAACCAGCCCATATTGTGGAAGTGTGGAGAGGGAAGAGTGGCCAACTGGTTGAGAGTGACATCGAGAGGAAAGTATAATATGATACATAAAACTCATGAAAATCATTTAGAAAGCCTTTTTTTAATTAAGCTGGGTGTTTTTNGGNGGTGGGTGTGAATATAGATTCTTTATGGATTGAGTATAGATTCTAATGGTGTTGAGTCTAGTGATCTTGGCGTGCAGCCTACCATAAAACCGAGCAAAAGTCAACATAAAACTCTGAAATCCTGACAATTTGTTGCGAAGTACTGCGATGCCGCTCAGAGGGTCTCGAAGTACTGCGAGGTATATGTGCATCGCCTCCGCAGGCCATATACATCCTATCCGCAGGCAATATGCATCGGTGCCCGCAGGCCGCTGCGAAGGATATGTGCATCGGGCCGCAGTATATGTGCATCGGGGCTCGCAGGCAATATACTTTGAGTTTTATGTTTGTTTCCACACACGCTTGACATATACATCGGGTGCGTCTATAATATGTGTGTGGGATGAGCAGGGCTCATGCACAGGCCAGGCCTAGCTTGGCCTCATAGCTCTGCCATCTTCTGGTTTTCCACAGGGGTGCTGTGGAAAAGTGGAAAACCCAGCGGGTGCCACAATGTGAAAAGATCGGATTATATAACTAACTCTGTTAGATGTCAAGGGACAGTTATATTTCTTAATAAAATGAAAGGGGAATCGGGACGGCCNGNNNCAGTTGAGAAACTGGCACAGTCGTCCTTTTTTTTATGTCAAAATGGACTAATATAGGGTTGAACATAAATCCTCTTAATTTTATGACCATCACAGAATACAAACAACTTTGTAAAAAAGATGTTTTGAAAATTGGGCAAGATATTACAGAATATTACGATCAGGATTACAACGAAATCTTAAAATGTTATAATGGAGTTGATGAAATTCATGCGTCAACTTCNTTTGAATTTGGTCTCATGAATGATCTTTATTACAATCTNTTTTATTCTTATGCAGATTAATTTTACCGATGCAGAATTAGAAACCATTGCTGCTGCNATGGATGACTATATTGCTTATGATGATCCCGATGCGTCCCCAGAGGATTTAATCGGAGGTCTATCCGTAGAGAGTAGAGTAACATCTATCTGTCAAAAAATCGATGCATTGTATGACAGTTAAATTACTGTCACAAGACCTATTGTAATTCGTCTTGATATCGTTTATATTTAAATCATGGGACACGGACATATTCGAGGTACATCGAATCCTTGATCTATATGTACACCCTCTGTCCCACTTTTATTCCTTTTATTCCCTTTCTTAACTATGCGTAAAGTTGAACAGCAAATGAACGAGGCAATCCTAAACCGTAAGGATTTCTTTAAGGGCAACACTAGTGTAGAAAATTACATCACAGAGACAGGCGCTANAGAAGCAATCGTCAAACTACACGGCAACCACATCGCTACGATTGGTGACACATTACAGATTAATGACGCTGGGTGGCGAACCGTGACCACCAAGAGCAGATTAAATGCACTATGTAATGAGTTTGCAGAAGGTTGCTATGTGTTTCAAAGGAATTTCGATTGGTTCCTTGGAGATGCTGACGGAAACGTTTTACCATTCCCAACTGAAGAGTTTGTGACAGTTTAAATACTGTCACTCAGGCCCATTGCTTTTCAGGCTCTGGGCCTTTATAATAGCCACATAAGACAAATTACCCTTTTCAGTTTTATGCCAAATCATTGCTACAATCGAGTAACAATCTCTGCTCACGAAGGCAAAGAAGATCAGTTTAAAGAAGTTCTTAAGGCCTTTGAATCTGATTCTCCATTTGAAACACTTTATCCATCACCAGATTGGCCCAATACACCAAACGACAAAGGGGAACTTCCAGAGCTTCGTGAAATGAAAAATTCAAAAGGCGAAGTTTTTACAACTACTTACGAATTCCCAGATGGTACAAATGATGACCGCTGGTATCACTGGCGTGTGCATAACTGGGGCACGAAATGGGAGGCCTACGATAGATCGGAAGGCGACATTGACGAAGAATGTGGCTATGCTGAGTTTAGTTTTAACACAGCNTGGGCGCCAGCAGACGGCGTTTATAAAGCCATTGTAGAAAAATATCCAGATGTTGGCATCTCGTGGTTTTATGACGAACCAGGCTGTGAATTAGCTGGCTATCTGCCAGACTAATTCTGCCCAGAGCTCTGGGAACTTTCCCAGAGCTTTTGACTTGCCCAGAGCTTTTACAACAAATTGTAAACTTGCTGTTGATTTAAAAGCTCTGGGGACTATAATTGGCTTGTAAATCAAATTAACACCCAAATGATTACACAAACTTCTTTAAATCTCACAGATCTACCAAAGAAAGAGTATAACGGCTGGTCAGACTGGACTACTTGGAATTGCGCTCTTTGGATTAATAATGACGAGGGACTTTATAATATTGCTCGCCATTGCGAAGATTGGTTTGATTTTATCGTTTCAATGCAAGATCTAGAAATGAATAAGACACCAGACGGAGCCAAGTGGACTGAAGCCGACTATGACGAAATGAGCGAAATGATGGCGGAATTACAATTATAACAGTTTGTAAACATTTCCCTATGAGTTGTTGCATTACCGCTCATAGGGTTTATAATAAGTACTATAGACAAGTTTANTCCCTTTCAAATTATGTCAACACTACATCACGAAGATCTNCTNTGGGANATCTNTGACGAAGTAATNGAAAACTTCCCATANCTANNCGAAGAGAAACAAATNGAANTNGCNNANAAAANATTCGAGGAGTTNTGTCAATAATGTTCAATAAAGACTTAACACCAATGTATGGCGGCAGGGTTCTTATGAANCAATCCGCCATGAAAGATCCAGTAATCGCCGCAGTTCTTAAGGATATGCAGGCACGGAACTTTGAACCATTACCAACACCGCTGCCAGGTACTTGGTACATATCGGACAGAGACTAATGGCGACTTGCTGTAATTGCGGAAACACCAGCCCAGAGCTTTACTACTACTGGGACGCTCCGCTTGAAGAGGACTATGACTGGCGGGACAATTTCCCGCTAGTGGATTGTATGTGCGAAATTTGCTTTGATATCGCAAATACAGAAGGCAAAATTAAATGGAATAACAAAAATCCTTTTGAACTTATGTTAGATCCCGTAAATGATTAAATGGGCCCAGAGCTTTTGACTTGCCCAGAGCCTGGCCCAAATTATAACAGTTTGTAAACATTACGTTGTTTTAGCATCTCTATCCTTTATAATAGAGGTATAAGAAATTTAATTCCCTTTTTATTATGACACCATTTGCAGAAAGAATNGCTAGAAGAATCCTAGACGTAGACAACTTTGAAAACGTAGCACACGTTTGTTGCGACTGGGAAGAGTTCGTTTTCGAGGTCGCAGAGTGGGGAGTCGACCACATTGCTTGCATTGATTTTGATGATCTATCCGAAGAGGACATTGACTTCCTAGACTCATTCATTGCTTCATTCGGTTGCTCTCCTAGTAATCCCCACCCTTGCTCTAAGTACGCATAGAGCAATTACAACTAAATGTAACAATTAGTTGATTTTTCACCTCTACCGACTATAATAGAGGTATAAGTTAAATTGATTCCTTTTTTATTATGACTGAATATACAATCGAAGTTCCAAACACAAACGTCAAAGAGACAGTTTTAAGCATGGACGAAGCAGAACCAATCTGCTATGACATGGCACAAGAGTACGGCATCGCTGAGGTCGTATTCTATGCACTTAACGGCAATCGAGTCGTTATGAGTTCTTATACAAACGAGGACTAATGACAGTATCACTCGACACCCTTATTAAGCAGGGTTACACAGTTAAGCGACTCAGACCACGCCGCCCACGTAAGGGCGAACTGGTTATGACTATGACAAAGGGCGTAAGAACCAACACAAACAGAAGAGGGCAGGCATACAGCGCCCACGCCCTACGCCCTGAGACTAATGTCATCTCAGCGCCTAAGTCATCATACTATAAGACCAGCGGTTAGTTCGTGCTGGCAGCAGTTGTTTGGGGGGTGATGATTTCCCCCAAGCGTAGCGTAGTAAAAAAGCTAAACATCCCTAACCTACAAAAGTATGCACCATCGAGACAAATATAAAAATTTCGCCGAGAGCCACAAGACTGGCCAGGATTGGCCATTTTGGAAAGTGGTATTCGCAGGGTGGTTGATAAGATCCCCCATGAAGATACTNAGATTCTTTNTTGGTATCTTGGTTTCGGTTTTTTCTTACTTGTANTCATTTTGGAATTTNTTCCAGAAGATACTCAAAAAAATTTGGGTGGCCAAAATACCCACCAGAGGTCTTATTGACAAGCACCTATATACATGGTATGATTATATTACACCTTTGAATATTACATGGCGAAAGGATTTAAAGTAAAGGCAGCCAAACCAGCAGTTGCCCCCAAAGATGATTTCGATATCGAAAAAGTCAAACAGCATTTACAGGGAAAGAAGATAGTATTTTGTATGCCTGGTAGAGGTTGTAGTTATACATTCCTAAAGAACTTCGTACAACTTTGTTTTGACATTGTTGGTTGCGGAGGTGCAATACAGATATCACAAGACTACAGTAGTATGGTAAACTTTGCAAGATGCAAGTGTCTTGGTGCAAATGTACTACGTGGNAANGAACAGAAACCTTGGGATGGTAAATTAGAGTANGACTATCAGTTATGGATAGACANTGATATTGTTTTTAATACAGAAAGTTTCTTCAGACTTATGCAATTAGGTATGGAGAAGGATATTGCAGCTGGTTGGTATGCAACTGAAGATGGCACTACTACATCCATTGCACACTGGTTGGAAGAAGAAGACTTTAAAAAGAATAAAGGTGTCATGAATCATGAAACTGTAGAGACAATGAGTAAGAGAAGAAAGCCTTTTACATGTGACTATACAGGTTTTGGATGGGTGTCGATTAAAAAGGGCGTGTTTGAGAATCTAGAGTATCCTTGGTTTGCACCTCAGATGCAAGTCTTTGAGTCTGGTGAGGTACAGGATATGTGTGGTGAGGATGTCAGTTTCTGTTTAGATGCAAAGAAGAAGGGTTATGAGATATGGTGTGACCCTCGTATACGTGTAGGACATGAAAAAACCAGAGTCATATGATGTAAGAGTCAAAGGACGACTCGTTCTTTCCAACGGAAGTATGGAAGATGCAATGGAAATCATTCAAGACCTCTCTGAGGCTTATTATAATACAGGTCAACCAGACCCAAGTACAATTACAATGGAGTTAAACAATGGCGAAAATGAAGCAATCACTAATGGGTAGTGGGTTTGTAGAGACAAGACCTAAAAAAACTCGGCAAGGACTCGGAAAACACTCGAAGTTCAGCGCAACTTCTCGAAATAAAGCANGAAAACGTTATCGAGGCCAAGGGAGATGACAAAGACGGCGCCATATCAAGCACTTCCAAAGGGACTNTATGTAATGAATAGTCCNATNGCAGGTCAAGGTATCTTTACGATGAATGAAATACCATCNGGTACTGAGCTTGGTATGTCGCATATTGTTGTAGATGAAGAAATATATCGCACTCCACTTGGTGGATTCATAAATCACAGTGAGAATCCGAACTGTGAGAAGTATTTGGTAGGTAATAAGTACTATATTCGCACAATTAAAGACATAAATCCGATTGAAGAGCTTGTCTTAAAATATACATTTTATAAAGTAGTATAAATATATTGAGTAAATTGCATCAAGAAGTAGATGCCGATCATAAGACAACAACAATCTAGAGCATTTAAGGATATTTCTTTATCTTTTAAGAGACATCCTGTAACAAATGATATACTTGCACTTACAAATGAGGATGCAATTAAAAAATCTGTTCGTAATTTAGTTGAAACAGTGAATGAAGAGAGGTTTTTTAACCCTTTGATCGGTTCTCATCTGAAAGAAAGTCTTTTTGAACTCCCAGATAATAATTTAAGATCGACTCTTAAGACTCAAATTGAGAATACAATACAAAACTTTGAGCCAAGAGTGAATTTAACTGACGTTGTGGTCAATCATCCCAATGATACCAACGATTTAGAGGTAAAAATAGATTATGATATCATTGGCCAAGAGGCAAATCCCCAAGAATTAACATTTATCCTTCAACCAACTAGAGCATAATGGCGTTTACACAATATACAAATCTCGATTTTGAAGAAATTAAGGTTTCTTTGCGTGAATATCTGCGTGCCAACTCTAATTTTACTGATTTTGACTTTGAAGGATCGAATTTATCCATATTAATTGACACTTTAGCGTACAATACTTACGTTACAGCCTATAATACTAACATGGTTGCTAACGAATCGTTCATTGATAGTGCAACTTTACGTGAAAATATCGTAGCTTTAGCAAGAAATGTTGGTTATGTACCCTCTTCAAGACGAGCTTCAACAGCAAATATCAGTTTTACAGTCGATTTAGGGTCTGGAACCACAAAATCTAGCGTAACTTTGAAGGCTGGACTGGTTGCATTAGGTGATTTTGCGAATACAAACTACACTTTTTGCACTTCAGAGGACATTACATCACCTGTAACTGATGGATTTGCAGAATTTACTATAGATATCAAGCAAGGAACGTTTATAACCAACGAATTTGTCGTAGATACGTCTCAACCTAACCAAAAATACATAATTCCTAACTCATATGTTGATACATCGACCTTAAATGTGGAAGTTAGGGATACAATTAGTTCATCTTCAAGACAAACTTACTCACAAATCGATAATATAGTCGGAATTTCAACATCTTCTGAGACATATTTGATTCAAGAGGTGCAAGATGAGAAATATGAACTACTTTTTGGTGATGGAGTGCTTGGAAAGAAGTTAAATAACGGAAATGTCATAGATTCATCATATATTGTAACCGATGGGCCTGGTGGAAACGGTATTTCTCTATTTTCTTTCGCTGGAAAACTTGTTGACAACGACGGAGGACTCATTGTAAGCGGAATTTCTGATATTATAACAAATCAAGTTTCTCGAAATGGTGCTGAAGTCGAAAGTATTGACACAATTCGTAATTTAGCTACCAGAGTTTACTCGGCACAACATCGAGCAGTCACAGCTAATGATTATGAAGCAATAATTCCAACAATTTTTCCAAATGCAGAGAGTGTAACCGCTTATGGAGGTGAAGATTCCAATCCACCGCAATATGGAAAGGTATTTTTGTCAATAAAACCCAAAAATGGTCGATTTATCTCGGATTTTGATAAAAGACAACTTTTAGACAAATTAAAAAGGTATTCAGTAGCTGGAATTCGTCAAGAATTCATAGATTTGAAATATTTGTATGTTGAAATTAACACAAATGTTTATTATAACACAAATGCAGTTACAAATGTAAATAATTTAAGATCCACGATTAGAAATTCACTTGAAACGTATGCAAGTTCATCAGATTTGAATTCTTTTGGTAGTAGATTCAAATATAGTAAAGTTTTGAAGATAATCGATGATAGTAGTTCTGCAGTAACGTCAAATATTACAAAAGTCATCATCAGACGTAATCTAGATGTTGATACAGCTAATTTTGCTCAATATGAATTGTGTTTTGGAAATAAATTCCATAATCGTAACAAAGGTTACAATGTAAAGTCTACAGGATTCAGAGTTAATGGAATTCGTGGTGTTTGTTATTTTACAGACACTTACATTGATGAAAAAACTGGTAGATTGGTTATTTTCAGACTTAGTAATACAGGAGCTGTAGAAATTGTCAATAGTAACGCTGGAACTGTTAAATATGACATTGGTGAAATTCTTATAGATACAATACGTATACTTTCAACTATTAAATCAGATAATGTTGTTGAGATTGAAGCAATTCCTGATTCTAATGATATTATTGGATTAAAAGATCTCTATTTACAGTTTTCTATTGCCGAAAGTAATATTAGTGTTGTTGAGGACATTATTTCTACAGGTGCAGATACATCTGGTGTTAATTATGTTTCTACGTCTAGTTTTACAAATGGTTCTAAGGTTCGTGGTGATATTATAACCGATTCCGATTCATCTACTCTTGTTGGATATGTAAACGGTCAAGCGTATTATGGAACTTTCCACGTAATGAGTGATGGTTCAAAAATGACAGGAAGCACTCACTCATCTGATAGTCAAGCTATAGTAAGTACTCCAGGCACTACATATTCGTCATCCACCACAAGTTCATCTTCGTCATCTTCATCATCATCTTCTTCCTCATCTAGTTACTAAACTGATCAATAATGGGTATAGACACCGCAGCTAAAAAAGTTCAGATCAATAAACTTGTTAATAGTCAAGTTCCATCTTTCGTAGCCGAAGATAATCCTTTATTTGTTGATTTTTTAAAACAATATTATATAAGTGAGGAAAGTAAGGGTAAGTCAATAGATTTAATTACTAATTTTAATGAGTATCAGAAAGCCGAAACATATTCAGAAACTTACAACTTAATTGGATTTACAACATGCACAAGTCTTGTAAACTCATATGATGCAACTATTAATGTAAGTTCGACTGACGGATGGCCATCTGATTATGGATTGCTTAAAATTGACGATGAGATAATCACATATACTGGTATTACATCTACATCATTTACTGGATGTGTAAGAGGGTTCTGTGGAGTTGATAATTTAAAGTCACCAACTAACCCTGAGTCTTTAGTATTCTCTACATCAAATGCAAGTAAACATGAAAATAATTCAAAAGTAGTTAACTTAAGTAATCTATTTCTACAAGAGTTTTGGCATAAAACTAAAGAATTGTTTATGCCTGGATTTGAAGATAGAAATCTTCATGAAAAAGTAGATAAGGCTAATTTTTTACGTCAAGCAAAAGATTTTTATGCGTCAAAAGGTACTGATGAGGCTGTAAAAATATTATTCGGTGTTTTATTTGATAGTCGTGCAGAAGTTATAAAACCAATAGAATACTTATTCTCTCCATCAGACGCCGACTATGTAATAACTAATGATTTGATTGTAGAGAGAATTAGTGGAAACGCTAACAACGTAGTTGGCCAAACGTTATTTCAAACTGATAATGCAGCTACAAGTGGATCTATTTTTAACGTTCAGTATTTTCCAAGAGATGGTAGAGACTATTACATCGTAAGTTTAAGTAAAGGGTCAATAGTTGGAACATTTGAGCCAACAGGATCTTCGTCTTTAATCAATCCTGTGTCAATTGGAACAACAGTCATTACAGTTGATTCAACACTTGGATTCCCTGAGAGTGGAGAATTGTATGTTGGTGCTGGTTTAACTGTTGGTATTGCAACATATACAAGTAAAACATCTACACAATTTTATGGTGTATCTGGTATATCTTCAAGTTATACTGATACTGATTTTGTAAGATCATCTAAAACAGTATTTGCCTATGAAAATGGAGATGCTAGTAAACCAGTTTTCTTTAGATTAACAAATGTAGCTCACAATGTTGATTTAAGTGGTGTTGCATATTTAAATGCTGGTGATGTCATAACACCACGACAAATAGGAAAAGTATCTGATGCATCAAACTATCACTTGAATAGTTGGATTGATAATGTAAAAATTAAAGTTGATGTCGCAAGAAATCCTAATACTAATGAATCACTAATTGATAATGCTACTATAACAACCGTAGCTCCTCATTCTTTAAAAGACAACGACGTAATCATATTACGTGATGTTACTAATGATGATCAAGAACCTGATAATGTTGAAGGCACTGTTATTAATATTGCAAACTATAGAGGTAATCCCAATCAATTTCAAATTAGTATCACTAGTGGAAGTCTAGATAAATCTAAACATTATGTTGTTGAGAGACAATTAAATTATGCTAAAAGTTTTAATAATCAATTAGGAGTATCTAATTTTGTTAGTGATATACAAAATAGTTACATCACTAGAAATAATCAAGAAATATATGTAACCTCTGGATCTTTGCCAAGTTATGAAATTCGTGCAAATAATAGAATTAGAACTTTTACTGATGTAAATATTGGAATTGCAGACACAGCAAATCAAATTACAATACCGAATCATAAATTTTTTAATGGTGAATTAGTAAAATATTCTCCTTCAAGTATAAGCACTCTAAGTGCTAACAGTGTTGTTGGATTAGATACAGGATCTATATACGCAGTTTTAAAAATTGATAATGATACAATTAAATTATCGAGAAGTATACCAGATGCAGCTGCTGGTAAAGAAGTTAATATTACAGGTGTAGGAACAACTGGAGCATTCACTTTTGAATTAATACCAAGTGAATTATCAAACAAAAATGTAACACATCAAAACTTTTTACGAAGATTTCCTGTAACACCAGAGCCAAGTGAATATGATGTCACTCTACAGAATGAACCTGTTGGAATGTTTTTGAACGGTGTTGAAATTTTATCAAATCAATCTGGTGATAGTGTTCATTTTGGAAAGATAGAAAGAATAGATGTTGAAAATGGTGGTCAGGATTATGATGTGATCACACCCCCAAATATAGCGATCAATAATGTGGTTGGTGTGGGTATAGGCACTAGTACTAGTGCTTACGCTGTAGTTGAAGGTAATTTTAAAAGTATAGATGTTCTCTCTGGTGGATATGATTTGAAGACTGTTCCAAACGTTTCAATAACTGGAGGAAATGGAACAGGTGCATCTGCAAAAGCTAGATTAAGAGCCACTAGAAACTCTAGAACTTTTGATGCAAAAACAGACGTAAATGTTACATCAAATGTAATTACTTTTTCATCAAATCATTTATTTTTTGATGGAGAAACTATTGTATATGAAAACAATACATCATTGCCACCTGTTGGAGGTTTGGTGCATAAATCTGTGTATTTTGTAGATAAAGTCAATGATACTCAAATTAAACTCACAGGGTCTCTAGAAGACGCTGTGGCGGGTACAAACCCAATAGATATCACAGGTATATCAACTGGTAGCCATAAAATAATATCAACTACTTTTAGAAATGTTTTAGATAAAATTGAGATAGAAAATGCTGGTTCTGGATATTCAAATAGAAAAGTAATTGTTAATAGTGATTCTTATCCCTCTGTAACTTACTTTGATAGAAATAGTGTTAGAAGTGGTATAAACACTGCAAATAACTACATCTACTTTAGGAGTCATGGATTTAAATCAGGAGACTTAGTAGAGTATAAAAATGATGCAACATTCACATATGAGGTGTCTAATGAGGGTGTATTAACTGGTATTACTACAATAGTTTCTGCAGCATCACCCATAGCTGGTTTGCAAACATCTCAAAACTATCAGATTATTGTTTTAGATGAAAATAAATTCCGTCTTTGTAGCGCTGGTATAGGAACTACGACTTCTAGTGTTAATTATTTTAAAGGTAGATATGTAGATCTACAATCAAATGGATCAGGTAATCATACATTTAAATATCCAGACATATCNGTAAGTCTACAAACCACTGTTGGTTTTGGAACAACTGCATTAGCACCTGTGATTAGACCACGTTGTCTTGGAACAATAACTGATGTTTTCTTAACTAAAGATGGTGGAGGTTATGGATCAGGTAATACTCTTAATGCACATCTAAGGCCATTGGTTACTATTTCTAATGGTAAGAGTGCTTTGGTTACAGTTGGAGTGAATACAGAGACTGGAGAAATAACAGGTGCATTTGTTAAAATTAAAGGAACTGAATATGCATCACCTCCAGAGTTGATTGTAGAAGGTGAAGGTAAATATGCAAAACTTCTATCTAATGTCAATCCTGATGGATCTTTAGCTGATATTAATATAATTGATAGTGGTAAGAACTATACACAACAACCAAATACTACAGTGAGGGTCAAGCCACAGGGCTCTGGTGCTGTGTTTAGAGCGGACTTGACAGAGTGGAAATTAACAAGTTTAAAGAAATATGAACAACATATTACAGATGAAGACGATGGTATTATTGTACCAAGTCAAAATCCAGAGTATGGTAGTAAATTTACATCAGTATACCTACCTAGAAAATTAAGAATAGAACTAGATGATAATATCAATAAGAGTGATTTAAGTGAACAGCCAGGAGGAAATGCTGGTGCGTTTAGACATTCACCAATAGTTGGATGGGCTTATGATGGAGCTCCAATATATGGGCCTTATGGTCATGACACTCCTACTGGAGGTGTTATTCGTAGACTAGAATCAAGTTATACTTTAAATCTTAAAACTGATAGGTCTTCTATTTCTGATTTTCCTCTTGGATCATTTATTGAAGATTATGATTACACTGCGGATGGCGATTTGGATATGTATAATGGAAGATTTTGCAAAACTCCAGAATATCCAAATGGTGTCTACGCATATTTCTGCACTATCGGTGATCAGGATGGAGGCACATCACCTTTCAGAACATCTAAACCACCACTGTTTCCATATATTTTAAATGGATACAAATTTAAAAAAGTAGAGATGAATGGTCAACCATTATCTTTACAAAATATGAGTGTTTTGAATAGTGGTGAACTTCTAAGAAATACATTACCATATAAACTTGGATTTGTGGGAGCTAAGTATGATTATCTTGTTTCCGATAATATTGATGATACTGAACTTTTAATCAAAACAATAGCTACAAGTGGTATAGGATCTGTTAATGTTTTAACACCAGGCACAGGATATAAAGTAAGAGATAGAATTTCATTTAACAATAGTGAAAGTGGTGGTAGAGGTGCGAGTGCAAAGGTTAGAACTCTTGTTGGAAAAGGTATCACTGCGATTACTTACAATCAAACAACCGTTGATAATATTGCATTTGATTACAAGAATGGATTGGGTATTGGTATTGCAGATGTGCCTCATGGATTGCAAAAAGACGATTTAGTTAATATTTCTGGAATAGGAACTGGTGAACTGAGATTTCTTGAAGGCCCTAGAACTATTGGCGTGGCCTCAATCACATCAACTCTAGGTGTAGGAATAACTGTTAAAGATGCAGGGACATTTGGATCAGTAACTTTCACTACTGGTACAGGCCCCACGGCTTTTTTAAACTTAACTGATGTTGTTGGAGGAAGTAGTAAAGACGATGATATTGTAGTTGGTGATACATTAGTTATAGGTAATAATGATGAGAAAGTTAAAGTCTTAGAAATAGATACAACTTTAAACCGATATAAAGTTTTAAGACAAAATCTCTCTGGTGCGGCACAAAAATTCCATGAAGCTGGAAAAAGAGTATCAATAGATCAAAGAAGATTTACTTTCCCAATTGGTATTAATACTAACTTAAATATTGAACGTAATAAGTTATTAGTATTCAATCCACAATCTAGTATTGGTATAGGAACCACTGTAGTCACAGTTCCTAATCCCATTGGATCAGGAAACGTGGAAACAATAAGAGTAAAAACTAATGATGGTACTATCCTATCTGAAATAGGATCAGATTCTGGAATAGGTGGAACAAGTAAGTTAATGCCTCCGCACGAGGGACAGCCAGGAAGTAATTGTAGTAATTTGATTCGTATTCCAAATCATGGGTTTATAACAGGACAAAGGTTAAAATATGATAGTGGCACAGGAACACCATTAACTGTTTCTAGTAATGTTGGAATGGGTGGCTCTTTTGCTCTAACTGATGGGCAATTTGTTTTTGCAGTTAAAAGAAGTAATGATCTATTAGGTCTATCTGCGACAAGAGCTGGAATTGGTAGTACATCTACATCTCTCTATATTGCAACCATTGATGCTAATGATTTAATAGATCATTCACTCGAAACAACTAATGAAGAACATATAGGGTCTCTTGATAGATACGATGTTATTGTATATACATCAGAAGGCCATGAACTAAGAACTAATGATAAAATAACGGTTGACGTTGCACCAAATACTTTAGTTAATAAATCTATTGAGTATGACCCTGTTGCAAGAAAAACAATTGTAGATCCAAAGTATGTTAATAGTAGTGCTGTATCAACAACTGATTCTACAATCACATTAGCTAATCATGGATATAAAGATGGTGATAAGATACTTTATAGAGCAATAACCACTGCAATAACCCCTCTTACAGATAGAGGAGAATATTATATTAAGAGGTTGACTAAAGATAAATTTAGATTATTTGATAATAGAAAAGATTCTATAAGTATTCCAGATGCGTTCATCAACATAACCAACGTTGGATCTGGAGTGCATAGATTTGCAAGAATCAATCCACCTATCAAGGCTCTAAGAGGCGAAACAGTTGGTTTTGCTGTATCTGATACATCACTTACAGATTTTAAACTTGAATTTTATAGAGATGAAAACTTTACTAATAAATTTGATGGAGTTGGTATTTCAACTGAAATAGTTAGATCAGGAACATCTGGAGTTAGTGGGTCTACTGTTAAAGTAAAATTAACCGATGATATTCAATTACCATTATGGTACAAACTTGTTGCTGTAAATCTTGATACTGTTGATGTAACAAAGAGAGATTCTGAACCTGACAAACAAGTTATAAACGGATCAAAAATAACAATTGATCCAAGTGTATACGCTGGTAACTTTGGAATTACAACTACAGGGATTACATCATTTACATATCAAGTGCCTTATAAACCAGAAGTTACTTCATATACAACAACTGGAATTACAACATTCAGATATCTTACAAAATCTCTCAATGCTACTGGTGGTATAAATGAAGTCTCAATTGATTTTGCAGGGGTAGATTATATAAAAAATCCTGGCATTAATACTATAAGAACAGTGTCTGGAAGAGATGCTGATGTGCGTATGTTTGATGATTACATTGGCCGTGCTGGATATAAAGAAGTAATTAAAATGGGATATGATTATCCCACTGATAAATCTCTAAGTCCTAGAGCTGATACACCTGTAACTGTAACAGTTAAAAATAATTTTGCTATTGGAAGTATTGGTGTAGTAACATCTGGAAGAAATTATAGTACTGCTCCTGATTTATTTTTTATTGATAGACCAAATGCAGATACTGAGGTAAGTCTTGAAGGAACTGGTATAGGATCAATACGAATTCTAAGAGACAGTTTAACTGGATTTGATTTAGTACCTAACCCACCAAGAATTTATGCAATTAATAATAGTAATGGAGTTGGTGTAGTTACTGCTACATCTAATGGTGTAACACAATTTATTACTATTAAACAACCTATAGGAGGTTGGAGGCCTGAAAATCATGTAAGAGGTACTAATTTCCCATTCCAAGTAGGAGACGAGATATTTGTTGAAAATATTAATATTAAAGGTGAACCAGAATTAGATGCACAAGGGATAGAACAAGGATACCCAGAACCTGTTCCTAGTACAGATTCTAGAAATTATGCTGAAGGTGAAGTAGCTGGATATAATTCTAGAATGTATGATTATAGATATTTTACAATAACAAATAGAAATATTACTGATTCTAAAATTGAATATACTCTAACAGGTATTGGTAGTACAGGTGGTAAGTTTGATCCTGATAATAGTGCTGGAAGAATCATTAAAAAAGAAGACTTACCTACATTTAGTGTAACTTTTGAAAATAGAGATTTTATTAATGGAGAGCCAGTTACATTTGGAAATGGAGAAGCACAGGCGAATATTGTTAAAAATGAAGGATGGGATCCGAACACTAATTCATTTAGATTGGAAAAATTAACGAGAACGCCTTACATAGGAGATACTGTCGTAGGAAAAATATCTCGAGCTCAAGGAAGAGTTGTACAATCTAGTTTCTATGAAAAATATTTTTCATTAGGATTTAATGCAGAAAGAGAAAAGGGATGGCAGAAAAACACTGGTAAGTTAAGTAACGATTTGCAGAGAATACAAGATAGTGATTACTATCAAAATTTCTCTTATTCTATTCAGAGTGAAGTTCAAGAGAAAGATTTTTCAGATGTTGTAGATAGTAATATTCACCCAAGTGGATATAAAAATTTCTCGGATTTAGTTATAAAAACACTTCCTACTGTTGGCTTGGGTAGAACTAATTCTACTAATCAACAAACACTTGCACCAAGAGTGGTTGATAATGCTGCTGGTATTAAGGTTGACATTGATAATGTTGCATCATTCTTAGTTACTAATGATTATGATTTTGCTACAGAAGAAACCATATCAAATGGATTATCTAAATTCATAAGTTTCCAGAACAGAAAAATTAAAAACTTATTGAGTATCAAATCTGCTAGAGTTGAATTGATAGATGATATTAGTAGCCAATTCACTGGATTCTCTACTGTAACTGGAGGACAGATTGTTGGTTTAAGTTCATTTAGACTTACATCACAGAGTGGTGCTGTTCCTTTGTTTAGTAAGAGATTTAATCCTGGCGATCCTCTCTCTAGAAATATTACAGTGGGATCTGATGTAATCACAATTAACAATCATGGATTTCAAGTTGATGAAGAAATAAAGTATGATAGTAATAACAATACTCCTGTTGGTATTAATCCCTCTGGAAATATGCCTTCTAGTGTATTCGTTCATACTAGATTAGATAACAATCGATTCAAATTATCTACAACAAGAGGTGGTAGTGCATTTACTATACGTACATTAGGAAGTGGAACTGAGCATTTCTTCGATACGATTAATCCTGAAAATAAAACTTTAATTCAGATTGATGGAATGATTCAATCACCGTTAACTAATAGAAGTGTTAATTTAAATTTACTTAGTCTGGTAGGTATTAATTCAACCGCTCTTAAATTAGATGCTGGTAATAATGTTGGCCTTACCACTGTTAAATTGAATGACATTATTCAAATTGGTGATGAATTGATGAGAGTTAAAACAGTTGGTGTTGGAGCCACAAATGATGTTTCTGTAGAACGTGGATTTCTTGGTACTACTAAAGCTGCTCATGCAGTAAATGCTACACCTAGAATGAAGGGTGGTAATTTTAGAATTGAAAAAGATGTGGTATTTTTTGCAACACCACCATTTGGCCTTGCTGGAGGGGTTGCAGGTGTTGGTACACAATCAACTTTTGCTGGTCGTGTGTTTAGTAGAAGAGATATAACCAAGAATTTTGTATTTGATGATATTTCTCATAAGTTTACTGGGGAGACAGGTGTTGGTAGAACATTTACATTGTTACAAAACGAACAAAACGTATCTGGTATAATAACAGCTGTAACGAGTGGTAGTAGAGTTATTAATTATGGTGTTGTATTAATTAATGGTATCTTCCAAAGACCAACAGTTGATTATGATTTGGTTTTACGAGATGAACAAAATAATGGTGCGATAGCTATTGGTGCATCAATATCATTTAAAGGTCAAACTTTATTGACTATTCCTAGAGGTGGTAAAGTAGATGAAGTGGATCCTGTTACTTTAGGTGCAAATTATCAACCAAGAATACCAGCAGGAGCTTCTGCAGTTGTTAATGGATCGGGAGTCATAACTGGTGTTAATATGTTGGCCAATGGTTCAGGTTATTTTTCAGGATCAGTAAATGTAGAAGTTCATAATCCACTAGGAACAGGAGTAACAGCTGTTTTAGCTGCAACTGTTGGAACTGGTAATAGTGCTGGTATGATTACTGGTATTAATGTTACAAGTGGTGGCAGTGGATATAATGCACAATTCCCTCCAGTAATAAAAGTGGGTATTGCGACTGGATACTCTAATCTATCCGTTACAGGTGGATCAGGAAACGGATTAAAACTTGATGCAAGGGTTGGTTCTAGTGGATCAATAATTGATTTCAATATTACTGATAGAGGATTCTCATATAAAAACGGTGAAGTACTAACAGTTCAGGGCATACCTTTTAGAGCTGGAGTTTCTACATCACCATTTACACTAACAGTAAAATCAACAATTGATGATAAGTTTGCTGGATTTAGTTTTGGTCAATTAGTCCCTCTAGATGACTTCTCATCAGAATTTGATGGTGTAAAGAGATCTTTTGTTTTAACTCAAACAAATATAACAAAAGAGGTTGTGACTATCTTATCTCTTGACACCTCAATTGATGCAACAAATAACCTTTTAATATTCATAAATGATGTATTACAGAAACCTAGAGAGAACTATACTCTCGAAGGTGGTACTACAGTTATATTTGATGAGCCACCAATAGAGGGAAGTAAATTACAAGTCCTATTCTTTAGAGGTGGTAATGATGATATTGAAGCTTTAAATCCAATTCAAACTGTTAAAGTTGGTGACAAACTTCAATTATTGAAAGACCTACAGGTTCCAAATCAAAGTGATCGTGTCATATCTGACTTAACTGATGTTAGTAGAGTAGAGACACCTTCTTATGGAGGAGGAGGGATTAGTACAAATCCTAGTTTACTTAGAGTTGTTTCATGGAAAAAACAAGACAGAGACTTGATTGTTGATGGAGTTACTGTTGGTAAAGATAGAGCATTACAAGCTGCTAATTTTTTCCCCAATGCAAGATTAATCAGAAACGTTGGAGTATCATCTGGTACGACTTATGTTGATAATGCTTTCCCATTGTTTAGTGCCTATGATAATAGAACAAGTAATGATTCAATTCCAGGCTTAATAGAATTTGTTAACACACAGGATATAAGTGTTGGTAGAGCAGTAGCTAATGTTTCTACAGGTGGTAAAGTTACTTCAATCACTGTTACTGAAGGTGGTGCTGGACATCAAAACGCTCCTACCGTATCAATAGCTAACTTTAATAGACTTCCATCTGGAATAAACACTACAAGTTTTGAAACTATTCCTCTCATTGAAGAAGTTGGTAGAACTTGGAATAAGATAACTGCACCTCTGGATATAAGTTATAACGCTATTGATTACGTTCCTGAAGGTGTGTTTGTAGCCGTTGGAAGCACCTCTGGTATTCATACATCTACAGACGGAAATAATTGGACTGTTGCAACTACAGGAAGTTTTGGAACATTCAAGGGTGTAGTAGGATTATCATCTGAGGTTGTGGCTGTAGGTGGTGCTGGAACGATTGCAAGAAGTACAAATGCAGCTTCAAGTTTCACAAGTACAAATATCTACCAAAGAACACAAGTCGGTTTTATTCCAACTTATACTCCTACAAATATATCAAATAGTTTAAATGCAGCTGCTGTTGGATCATACGTATTCCCTAACGCTATCACTGGTGTTAGTACAACTACACCACTTGAAAGAGTTGTTGTGGTTGGTTCTTCTGGAAGAATTCTTTATACAGAACCAGGCTTAACAGGATTAACAACTTCATTTATTATAACTAATCAATTTGCATCNCAAGACTTTCATGANGTTGCATANCATGANGGNACNTTTNTTGCTGTTGGTAATCANGGATCAATTTACAGATCAACGGATGGTGAAACATGGTCTGGTGTAACNACCACATCNATTACCACTAATTTAAAAGGTATAGCTTATGGTTCTGATAAATGGATTGCGGTTGGAGCTGCAGGGACAATCATATCCTCAATAGATGATGGAAATAATTGGTCTGTTGTATCAGCTGGCGGCACATTCCAGTTAAACAGTGTCCACTATGAAAATAATGTTTGGTTGGCTGTAGGTGGTGCTGGAATGGCTATGAATTCTATTGATGGTTCAACTTGGTATAAAAAACATGTAGTTGCTGGAGGAACTCCTCTTGGAAAACAACTGAATGGAGTTGCATATGGTGATAACAAAATGGTTGCAGTAGGTATACAATCAAGTCTTGTTTGGAGTGGTTATGAAAAAGTTGGTGCAACCGCAACCGCAACAATTGGTGCTGGTGGAACTATTAGTGCAATAACTGTTACTGATGGTGGATTTGGATATACAGCTAACACAAATCCAACTGTATTGTTAAGTCAAGAAACCATAACTCGTGAACAATGTAATACAGTAAATATATCTGGTGACTATGGAGTTATAACTACTGCTGAATATAAAGCGAGTGGCCCTAACAGTTTACCCGCTATAGAACTTACATTAGATTCAGATGTATTTCTTAATCAAGCTGCATTTGGAAATATTGCAAGAAGCACAATTTCTGTTGGTGATTACTTTGTTGTATATAATTCAAGAGTTGGTACTGCTGGAACTGGGCCAACATCAATTGATAAGGATTCAAATGTCGTTGGTCAAGGAACAACAATGATAGATAATATCTATAAGGTTGAAACAGTAACCAACGTTAATGCAGATACTGTTAAAGTTGCATGTAATGTCAAGTCTTATGCTTCTGGTATTGTTACTACAGCCTCTGGGACAAACTTAGGTTACTATAGTTTTGGTAAATTGACAAATATAACAAGATCATCTAGTCCAAAATCATTTAGTTCCAATAATCTTAACGGTTATGTTGGTGTAACAACCTCGTCATTGGTCAGACGTATCAATCCATTAGCTGTAACTTACAGTAACTTTGACCAAAGCTCATAAATAAACAAAAATAGTCTAATAAAATGCCTGCGATTATTTCAGATCAATTTAGAATATTAAATGCTGCGAACTTTGTCGCTGGTGTACAAGATGCATCGCAGAATTATTATAGTTTTATAGGTCTACCAAATTCTCAAGATACCACAGCTGGCTATGGCCAAGCTGACTGGAATACAAATACTCCATCACCTATGGATGGATTTAAAGAATATAATGATGCATGGGATACCATGCTTGGTCTTAAAAAGATAAGTGTTGATGATGTTCAAAGAATGGTTAAAAAAACTACTTGGACAGCTGGTACAGTATATGAAATGTATAAGAATGGATATACTAGAGAGAATCAGAGTCCTAAGACATCTTCCACTAATCTATATGATGCACAATATTATGTTGTAAATAGTGATCTTAAAGTTTATCTTTGTATTAATAATGGTCAAAGTCCAGATAACCCACAAGGTAGACAATCTTTAGATGAACCAAATTTTGTTGATCTAGAGCCAAGAGCTGCTGGTACATCTGGTGATGGATATATTTGGAAATACCTTTACACTATCAAACCATCACAAATTATAAAGTTTGATTCTATTGATTTTATGCCAGTTCCTAATGATTGGGGAGTTGGAGATAATACAGATGTTAAGAATAACGCAGTTGATGGTAAAATAGAAACCGCTGTTATTTTAAACTCTGGAGATGGGTATCAACCCATTGGTACTACATTTAACAATATTCCCATTTTAGGGGATGGTACAGGAGGAAAAGTTTCTGTTACTGTAAACTCTCAAGGTAAAGTTTCTGATGTAACAGTTACCAATGGTGGAACTGGATATACGAGAGGAACTATTCAATTCTATCCTGGCGCTCCAGGCACTGAAACTGGTGGCCCAATATCTGGATTGTCGGTTGTTGGTGGTGCTACAACATCTGTAGCTAACATTGAAGTTATTATCCCACCACCAGGCGGACATGGTTTTGATGTGTATAAAGAACTAGGTGCGTTTAGAGTTTTATTGTATTCAAGATTTGAAAATGATACATCAAATCCTGATTTTATAGTTGGTAATGATTTTGCTAGAGTTGGAGTGGTAAAGAATCCTAAGAATCTTGCTGGATCAAATCTTACTAAGTCTAGTGCAGTTTCATTAACTTCACTAAAACTTGCAGCTGAGGGTGGTGGTAATATTTCTGATGTGACATTCGATGTTGATACAGCTGTATCACAAACAGTTGGTGTTGGATCAACCGCAGTTGGATATGTTGCAAATTGGGATTCATCAACTGGTGTTCTCAAATTATATACACCTACTGGAATTGGTAATTCAACTTATGGATTCCGAATGGTGGACTTTACCTCTCAAATAGGGCCTTTAAGTAGTGGTACTAAATATCGAATCACTGGTGGAGGTGGGCCTAATGTAGGAATAGACACAACTTTTGGTACTGAAGGTAATCCAGCAACCGAAGTTACAGTGGGAACTGCTAAAGTTCAACTAGGCCAAAACTTTATTGAGGGTGTGGCCCAACCAGAAGTTAAAAAATATTCTGGTGAGATATTATACATAGATAACAGGGCTGCAATACAACGTAGTGCTACCCAGAAAGAAGACGTAAAAATTGTATTAGAGTTCTAAGAAAATGCCTCAAGAGACCAATCTGAATGTTTCTCCATATTTTGATGATTTTAATGAAGATAAGAACTTTAACAGAGTTCTATTTAANCCTGGCATACCAGTTCAGGCTAGAGAACTAACTCAGTTACAGACAATACTTCAAAATCAAATAGAGAAGTTTGGACAACACTTCTTTAAAGAAGGTTCAATGGTCATTCCTGGCCAGATTGGTTATGATTCATCGTATCATGCTGTTGAATTAGAGGACACTTTTTTAGGTATTCCAATATCAGAATATCTTGATAAATTGGTTGGTAAAACAATAAAAGGAGAAATATCTGGTGTAGAGGCAACAGTTGTAAATTATATACTAGCTACTCAATCAGAAAGAGGACATAATACTTTATATGTAAAATATAGTAAATCTGGAAATGACTTTGCGACTAATGTTTTTAATGATGGAGAAAATTTAGTAACATCTAGTGATATTGAATATGGTATATCAAGAGTCATAGCTAATAACCCTTTTGCTACAGCCATAGCATTAAATGCAACATCATTGGGAACTGCAGCAACAGTTCAAGAAGGTGTATATTTTATTCGTGGATACTTTGTTAAAGTAGCTACTCAAACGGTTATTATTGATCAGTATAGTAATAATCCATCTTACAGAGTAGGTTTGTTTATAGATGAAAATGTAGTATCCGCATTTGACGATTCTACTTTATTTGATAATGCAGCTGGATTTTCAAACTTTGCAGCTCCAGGCGCCGATAGATTTCAATTAAAACCAACACTAATTAAAAAGGATATAGATGATTTTAGTGATGCAAACTTTATAGAGTTATTAAGATTAAACAAAGGTGCCATTCAAAGAATGGTTAAAAAAACTGATTATAATCTTTTAGCTGATGAGTTTGCAAGAAGAACATTTGATGAAAGTGGAAATTACTATGTAAAACAATTTGGAGTTCAAGTCAGAGAATCTCTAAATGACAGACAAGGAAATAATGGAGTATATTTTAAAGATCAAAAAACTTCACAAGGTAATGAACCAAGTAGTGATAGTATGATTATTCAACTATCGCCTGGTAAGGCATATGTAAGAGGTTTTGAAATAGAAAAAGTTGGTAGTACTTTTATAGATGTAGATAAACCAAGAACGATTAGGAAATTAGAAAATCAAGTATTTGCATTTGATAAAGTTAGTAAGATTAAAATTAATCGTGTTTATGGAACACCTTTTATTGGTATGGGTGTTAATCATACGGTTCAGTTGATGAATCAAAGAATAGGTGCGACTCATTCATCTGCAGCTGGTGCTCAAATTGGAGAGGCAAGAGTATATGACTATAAATTAGAGTCCACTGGATATACAGGTGCGTCAAGTGTATATGAATTATTCTTGTGGGATATACAAACATTTACGACTTTAACAATCAATAGTAATCTTACTGCGCCAGTAGGATCATTAATTGAAGGTCAGAGAAGTGGTGCAAGAGGACATTTAAAGACAGCTGCAAGTAATTCTACATCTCTATCGTTAACATCCACTGGTGGCAATTTCATAGTTGATGAACCAATTAGAGTAAATGGAGTTGATGATAGTAAAACTATAACTGCAGTTACAGAATTTTCTATTGATGACATTAAATCAATTTATCAAGCTGCAATAGGTGGTTATACATTCAATGCTGATACAGTTCTATCAAGAGAAGGTAGTCCAGCTCCTGCAGGCACAGAATATACAATCACAACTGGTGGTACATGTACTGTGGCTGGAGCTAGATTCTCTCGTGGTATTAAAGTTAATGATATCGTAAAGTATCAAAAATCAGGAGAAACCGATCCAACATTTAACAGAGTATCTGCAGTTAATTCAAACGGATCACAAATTACTCTTGTTGCGTTAGGCACTGATGTAACTGGAGTTTGTCAAAAAGAATTACCATCTGGTGCTACTTTAGTTACCAGTGATTTTAAGATTATAAGGCCTCGCATTATTGATGGTAAAGATTCTAGTTTTATATCAGATATGCCGAAGGCTGCAATATCTAGTCTTGATTTGACTTCATCTGAGATATCAACTAGACAAAGATTTACTTTCACTTCAAGTGGTGGAACAGCCACCATATCAATATCATCAACCAATGAATTCTTTGAGGTATTTGATGAAGAAAGATATAATGTTTCATATGCAAATGGTGGTGTTCAAATTTTAAGAGAAGCTAATCTTGTATTTTCTGCTGATAGAAAATCTGTGACTTTGAAACAGTTGTCACAAAATTCAACTGCAGTTCTTACTGCAACAGTAAAGAGAACACAAGTTACATCTCAGAAGAAAACTTTAAATGAATGTAACAAAATAATAATTAATAGATCTCAAAAAACTGGTTCTGGCACAGGACTTCTTGGTGATGGTTTAACATCAAGTGATGTATATGGAACAAGAGTTCAAGATAGAGAGATAGGTCTTCATTTTCCTGATATTGTAAGAGTTTTAGCTGTTTTTGAATCAAGCACAACTGTAGATCCTAATTTACCAAGTATAAGTCTTATTAACAGATCTGCAGATCTGACTAATACAATTAACGGAGAATTGGTTGTTGGTGAAAATAGTGGAGCTACTGCTCGAGTAGTTACTAAAGTTGCTGGTTCTGTAGATATTGTTTATACAAATGACATACAATTTGAAAAAGAGGAAATAGTTACTTTCCAATCTTCTGGTATTGTGGGTGAAGTTTCATTAGTTGTACAAGGTGATAAAGATGTAACTAAAAGTTTTAGATTCGATAATGGTCAAAGACCAGAATTTTATGACTATGGAAGAATTATCAGAAAAGAAGGTGAAGGTGAACCTACAAAAAGATTAGCAATAATATTTGATCATTATATACTTGATGGTGAGGTTGGTGATTTTGGTACTGCAAATAGTTATTCTTCTGATAACTATGAGTTTGATATGCCTGTTTTCTCAGGTATTCCTTTGTCAGATTTTATTGATGCTAGACCTAGAATTAACGAATATACTGATTTTTCAAAATCTCCTTTTGATTACAACGCTCGTAGTTTTGCCATTTCTGGAACTCCTAAACCTCCTGTGATAGTTGGAGATGATGTGGTGACATTAGGATATTCACATTACTTAGCAAGAATAGATAAAGTCTTTTTAAGTAAGGATGGATTCTTTGAATTAAAAAAAGGAGCTCCTGCATCAATATCTGATGTAGTTCCTCCATCAGATCCAGTTGGTGCTTTTAGTGTTGCAACTATATCAGTCTTACCATTCGCTAGAAATGCGAAAAAAGCTTCTACTATTAAATCAGCCAGACATAAAAGATATACAATGTCTGATATCGGTAGGTTAGAAACAAGATTAAAGAATGTAGAATTTTATACACAACTTTCATTATTAGAAACCGATACTGCTTCACTTAATATTATCGATGCTAAAACTGGCCTTGATAGATTTAAGTCTGGATTTTTTGTAGATAACTTTAGAAGTCATAATGGACAATCTCTCAGTCATCCATGTTCTAGATGTTCTATTGATAAAAAAGTTGGGGAATTAAGACCTTCACATTACACACATGGATTGGATCTACTTCTAGGCTCAGAACAAGTTATTGGAATTGGTACAACGGCAGATCCTGCAGCTGATTTAACTCAAGTTGCGGATTTACAGACAAACGATTTAAAAAGAAGCGGTGATGTTGTAACTTTAAATTATACAGAAATACCTTATATCAACCAACCTTTAGCAACAAGAACCGAAAATGTAAACCCATTTGCGGTCATAACATGGATTGGTGGTGTTGAATTAAATCCAAATAGTGATGTTTGGTTAAATGAAAAACAACTTGATTCTAACGTCGTTGATATTGATGCTGGATTTACACAAGCTATGCAACAATTATCAGTAGATCCAAATACAGGACTTGCGCCAATTCAGTGGGGTGGATGGGAAGAAGTTTGGTCATCAGTAGACATTGAAAGAAATGTAATTTCTAGGGATATGAATAGTGTAGCTGTTGGTTCAAATACAGTAACTGTACGTAGAGGACAAGAGGGTCATCCTGGCGGAGACAGTAGGCCTGCAAGAATAACCACAACTCAATTTGTAGATGAATTTATAGATACTATAGAAGAGACAATTACAATAGATAGGGGATTAACTAGAAGTGGTATTCAATTCCAAGTTAATGAAAGTGTTGATACTCAAAGTCTTGGAAATAAACTTGTAAGTAGTGAATTGATTCCTTTCATGAGATCTAGGAATATAGAATTTGTTGCAACAAGAGTACAACCAAGAACACAGTTTTATACATTTTTTGATGGTCAAGAAGTTAATAAGTATGTTTCACCTAAACTCATTGAAATATCAATGCAACAAGGAGTTTTCCAAGTTGGTGAAACAATAACTGGAATTTCTGATGATTGGCAAACATCTGCAAACGGAAATGCAGCTTCAATTTCATTTAGAGCTGCACAACCAAATCATAAGTTTGGTGCGTATAATAATCCAACTTTAGTATATGCAGTCAATCCATATTCAGACACTATTGGTATCAGTTCTAGTTATTCTGCAACTAGTTCAATATTGAATATAGATACTGGATCATTACAACAAGAAGTTCTTGGAACATTCCAAGGATTTGTAGGTAAAAATATGATTCTCCGAGGTGAGACAAGTGGCGCTGAAGCTAAAGTAACAGATGTTAGATTGATAAGTGATGAGAAAGGTGCATTGATAGGGTCATTCTTTATTCCTGAAGCTTCTTTACCATCAGCACCAGAGTTTAGAACAGGAACTAATACATTTAGATTATCAAGTAGTGCGGTAGATTCTAGATCTCCAGTTGACAGAGCATCAGTTGCTGAATCATCGTTTAACTCCAGAGGAACATTAAACACACTTCAAGAAGATGTGTTGAGTGTAAGAACTGCTGATATTCAACAATCAACTCTAAATGATTCTACAACTATATCTAATCAAAGTTCAAATACTTTCCAACAAACTACTGGGTTTGATACTACTAGAACAACTGAACAGGTACAGTGGTTTGATCCACTTGCAGAGTCATTTGAAGTCACAGAAGCAAATGGTATATTTGTATCTTCTGTTGATGTATTCTTCCAAACAAAAGATGATGTAATACCAGTTACATGTCAGATCAGAACTATGCAAACTGGATTCCCAACTAGAACAATTGTGCCATTTGGTGAAGTTGTNTTAGATCCAGAACAAGTAAATATTTCAGAATTTGGTACTGTNNCAACTAGATTTANTTTCCCATCTCCTGTATTNCTTGAAGGTGGTGGTGGAGAATATGCATTGACATTAATATCTCAGTCTAATAATTACAATGTGTTTATCGCACGAATGGGTGATGAAGATATAGCTGATAGAAATTTAGAAGAAAGTGAGAGAAGAATAGTATCACAACAACCATACTTAGGATCTTTATTTAAATCACAAAACGGATCTACTTGGACTCCTAGCCAGTTTGAAGATTTGAAGTTCCTTATGAACAAATGTGAATTTGTTTCTGGCCCAGGCGCATTAAAACTTTATAATCCAGAACTTGGTGTTGGTAATAAGGAACGTCCTATACTAAGACAAAATCCAATTGTATTCAATTCACAAGAAGTTAAGATTCAATTAAGTGGTGATACAAGTAGTAATACTTCTTCAGACTTCCCAATAGGATCTTTGATGAAACAAACCGCAACTAGTTCGCAAGGAAATGTTGTTGCTCATCTAGGTAAATTAGGAACAATAACACATCAAAGTGGAACTGGTGTTGGATTGGTTAATGCCACCTATTCTAATGTGCCTTTAACAACAATAACTGGTAATGGTACTGGTGGAGTAGCTACGATAGTAATATCAGGTGGAACCCCTACAGTTGGTAGTGTAAATGTAACCACAACTGGCCATGGATATAAGACTGGAGATGTCTTAGGTGCAAGTGTAGGGGATACTGGTAGAAATCTTAGATTTTTTGTTAATTCAATAACTGATGTAAACAGTATAATTTTAAATAGAGTTCAAGGTGAATTTAACACATCAAGTACTCTTAGATTTGTACGTGCTAATGGATCTGAAGGTGATTTAAATAATGGAACTCCAACTGCAATAACAAATACTAGCACTGTTAAGGATGGACTTCACATTCATGTTAGCCATAGGAATCATGGTATGCATGCCGTGAATAACAAGGTTACTATATCTGGTGTAGTTGGTATATCAACAGTGACATCAATTACAGAAGAATATGCTCATAATGCAACATCACCAATTAAGGTCAGTAGTATAGCTTTCCTTGGTGATTTTGAAGGTTTACCTGTTAGTGCAACAAACCCAGGCTATGTTCAAATTGGAAATGAAATAATTGAATACACTTCAGCTGCAAATAATGAATTAAAAGGTACGATAACAAGAGGTATTGATAATACAACTGCAGAAACTCACGCAGTAGATAAAACTGTGCGTAAGTATGAAGGTGCTGGAGTATCCCTCCGAAGAATTAATACTACACATGATTTAATTGATAGTAGTATTTCACCTACCATTGATGGATATCATATCAAGTTGAATGTGACTGGTACAGGAAATGGAGTTACTAGAGATGGAAGTACGAATCTTAAGAAACTAAAAATTGCAGAAACAGAAATTGGTGGTGGTAAAATCGTTAGAGCAACACAAAATATACAATTTGAAACGTTCACACCTTTAGTTGAATTTATGACTCCATCAGATACTACTTTAGATGGTTCTATAAGAACTGTATCTGGAACTAGTGCTGGTGGTAGTGAAGCTTCTTTTGCGGATCAAGGATTTGAAAGTGTATCACTCAGTGGTATTACTCATTTAACATCTCCTAGAATTATCGCATCTAAAGTAAATGAACAAGCGATGTTAACATCTTTACCTGGCGGTAAATCATTTACACAAGAATTAATATTCAATACACAGGATCCGAATGTTTCTCCTGTTGTAGATTTAGATCGTCTTTCTATTGTAACAACAACAAATAGAATAGATAAACCTGTATCTAATTACAAGACAGATTCAAGAGTTAATAGTATGTTAGCTGATCCTAATGCTGCAATTTATATTACAAAAGTTGTTCAGTTAGAAAATCCAGCAACTTCATTACAAGTTAAGTTCGCAGCTTTCAGACATAACACNAATGATATTCGTGTATTATACAGATTGATCAGAACTGATGGTGTGATTGCAGATTCACCATATGAATTATTCCCAGGCTTTAAAAACTTAACCGATACTACTGGTGATGGATTTGGTGATCAGTTAATAAATGCTAAAGATAGTGATGGAACACCTGATAGATTTGTTCCTGCTTCTCGTACATTAGGAGAGTTTAGAGACTATCAATATACTGCTAATGATTTAGTGGAGTTCAGTGGATTCCAAATTAAAGTTATCATGGCTGGTACAAATCAAGCTTATGTTCCTAGAATTAGGGACTTCCGATCAATCGCACTCGCATAATGAATTACAAACAAGTCGAAGGTAGATCAGATCTTTTTAGAGATACTGACAGTGGAGCTATCGTAAATACCGATAGATCTGCATATTTGGCCTACAAAGCAAAAAAACAACAAAGGTTAAATGAAATGGGTCGAATTGAAAAATTACAAAATGAAGTTGATGAAATCAAGTCACTTTTGTATAAAGTGATTGATAAGTTGTAATTAGATAAATATATCTAGACGAAACTAACTCTAAAGAATGGCTGTATACATTGTAAATCTGGTGATTGATCAAGGGGCTGATTTTACTCAAACATTTAATCTTGAGGATGATAATTCTGCTTCCGCATTGGATTTGACTGGATATACTGGTGCAGCACAACTACGTAAACATTCTTCTAGTAATAAGAAGTTTGATTTTACTGTAGCTTTCCCCGATAGGGAAGGTGGAATTGTGAGAATTGATATGACAGATACGATAACGTCTAGTATTAAACCAGGCCGTTACGTTTATGATCTTCTTCTGACTGCTTCTGGTGGTACAAGAACAAGAATTGTGGAAGGTTCGGCTTTAGTTAGAGAAGGAGCAACAAGGATCTAATTATGGGAGTCAAAGTACGAGTTGGTCAACAAACTGGTGTAAAAGTTCCAACCACTTCATCTACTGCTGGAGGAACAGTCGCAAGTCTACAGGACACTGATGTGTCAAATGTAGTGAATGGATCTGTTCTTGTTTATGATGCAAATGTAAGTCGATGGGTTGCCGTCAACGAAATAACACCAGGCAATACAAAAAATTTAGAATGTTAATGGAGGATCGTTCTAATGGCCAGTAAGATTAGGATACATAGATCTACTGGTGCTNNNGCTCCCAGTTCTTTNGAGTTTGGAGAATTAGCTGCAACNGTAGAACAGGCAACCGCTGGTAATTCTGCGAATAAAGCGGGNCGTTTATTCATAGGTAACGTTGCTGGAAACCCAGTAGAGATTGGTGGAGAATATACATATAAACTTTTAGATCATACACCTGGCGAGTTACACCTATCGTCTGCAATCATTACAGATGCGAACGCAAATATAAACGGATTAAGAGTTGCTGGTATTACTACAATAACCAGAACAGATATTACAGATGCAGTTACACAGAACCTTAGAGTTACTGGTGTAGGTACATTCGTTGCAGGGTTAGACTTAAATGGTAATGTTACCATTGGTAATCAACATACAGATATATTAACAATCAACTCCAGAACTGGTGTCAGCACAGACATGACACTCAATAATGGATTGAAGGTAGTTGGTNTANCAACATTCAGTAATGCTGTTGATGTTAATGCAACTACAGCNTTNGGTGATGATGTAACNTTTGAGACTGCAAATACAAAAAATATTCTTTTTGATAAGTCTGATAATAGATTAGAATTTGGTGATGACGTATTGATATCTTTTGGTGATGCTGAAGATGCCAGTATACATCATGACGGCACAAACACCATAATTAATAACACCACAGGAGATCTCCAGATAAAAACAACTGGCTCTGGTGACGATATTATTACAACAGCTGCTGATGATTTTATTGTTTATACTGCTGGTGGTAAACATGCTATACATGCAATAGGTGATGGTCAGGTTGAGTTATGGTTTAATAATAACAAGAAGCTAGAAACCACAAATACTGGCGTAACCATAACTGGAACACCCATCATTAGTAACTTAACAGCTACTCGTGTTCCTTTTGTTGGATCTTCTAAAGAATTAGTTGATAATGCTAATTTCACATTTGGATCAAACGTACTGAACGTTGTTGGTAGAGTTGATGCAACAGATCTTGATGCTGGATCAAATCTTCGTGCAGTCACTGGTGTTGTAACTAACTTTACTGGTTCACATAACACACTCACAGATACAGTTGGTACAGGTGCGACATTTACAACCACATTCCGTCTTGGTAGTGGTGCATCAGATTATAGTTTCCCAACTTCAAGAGGATTCAATGATCAGATTCTAATTCTGAATGGTAGTGGACAACTTGCATTTGAAGATGTGCCTGGCACATTAGTCATTAGTGCTGGTTATGCAGCTACTGATGCAGTACAACTATTACCTGATGTATTAACAATTGCTGCAACGACAAACGAGACAAAGACAACTCTAAGTGATAACAAGATTACTGTTGGTCTTTCAACAGACATCATAGTTAGTGGTGGTGCGACTGTAGCTAATAACCTTCATGTTATTGGTAACTTAAAGGTAGATGGTACTCAGACAATCTTGAATACAATTCAGGTTGATGTTCAGGATAATACAATCGGTGTTGCGTCAACTTCAACTGCAAGTAATACTACTGCAAACGGTGCTGGATTCTTCGTACATGGTGGTGGTGATGGTAATAAAGAAATACTTTTCAATACAGTTAATAGTGCGTTCCAAGTAAACCAACATTGGCTTCCTGATGCTGACAACACAAGAGACTTAGGAAAGGCTGGTCAAGAATGGAAAGATCTATTCCTCGATGGAACGGCGACGATTGATAATCTGATCATTAATGCTTCAGCGTCATTTGATGAAGGTGTAGACGTTACCTTTAATGGTACGTCCTCTAAGGACATGGTATGGGATAGTTCTGAAGGTAACTTAGAATTTGCCGATAATGCAAGGGCTAAATTTGGAACAGGTTTAGATTTAAATATATCACATGATGGCAGTAACAGTAGTGTTACAAATAGCACTGGATTTTTATTCTTAGAATCAAATAGTTTAGCATTAAGATCACAAACCCAAGAAAATTTCTTAACTGCCTCACTCAATGGAGATGTAAAACTTTTCTATGATGCTAATGAGAAATTAGCTACTAAAACAGACGGTGTTGACATAACAGGAGAACTTCAATGTGATACACTAGACGTTGATGGTAACGTTGATTTTGGTGCTGGTCAAGTTACTTTCACTGCTAATTCTCACGTATTAGACTTTACTGATGATGTAAAAGCTCGGTTTGGAAATGGTAATGATTTACAGATTTTTCACAATGGCACCAACAGTATTATTAAAAATATTACAGGACATCTAAAAACAAACGCTAATACCTTCCATGTTAATAATGCTGCTGATAATGAGACTATGGCAACATTTACAACAAATGCTGGCGTAGATCTCTTTTTTGATAATGCTAAGAAACTAGACACTGAGGCTTATGGTGTTGACATAACTGGAACTTTACAATCAGATACTTTAATCGTAACAGGTGTATCAACAGTTGCATCTCTAATCTTCTCTGCTGGTACAAATACCAATGGAGTTTCATACTTCGATGCAAATGGACAGGTACA
>FUFK010041192.1_pt1 | contig 33544 bp, 47 predicted proteins | sample 1021851 | NCBI WGS metagenome assembly FUFK01 (sample SAMEA51879418, study PRJEB19060) | metagenome | reverse complement strand
TGGCATGGCTCAGCTTGAAAAGGTTTGCGAGGTCATGAACCGACTTGGCTGTCAGGTCAATCGCTCTTGCGGTCTGCATGTTCACATTGACAGCAGAGACCTTGACGCACAACAGATCAAGTCAGTCGCCAAGCGGTATCAAAAATACCAAAGCTCTATCAACACTCTCATGCCAAGAAGCCGACACAACGGTATGTACTGCCAAACTATTCAGGACCAGTACATAGCTCGCATGGAGCGCGCCACTTCAAAACATGGCGTAGCTATGGCTTGGGGTAAGTTTCATGTAGTCAACCTCAACAACGTTTCAGGTCGCGGTAGCATTGAGTTCCGTCAGCACAGCGGCACTACTGACTTCCGCAAGATTTCAGGTTGGATAAACTTTCTTCAACAGTTTGTCCAAAAGTCCATTGAACTTTCAGACAGTCCTCGGAGAACAACTATGGCAGGTCGCGCATTCGCTCACGCAAGAACGCTTCTTGAAGATTCAGGTTATGAAGTCAAGCATCGTCGCTACAGAGATGACTGGGCCATCGTGAAAGACGGTGAGGTGCAGTGCATCATCAACGGTGAAGAGCTTCGCGCAGTCTATGACGCTGACACCAGTGCTGCTCGCCGGACAGCAATGGTCAACAACCAACGCTTCGGCATACTGGTTCAGGTCAAAGGGCTTCGCTTATCTTCCCCAGAGGCTGCAACAGATCAGGGTTGGACTGACGGGTTATCCGACAGCACCAAGCAGTACATTCAATCACGAGCAGATGAGCTCAACAATTCTTAAGGGGTGTTACCATGACTATCTACAAAAATTACTTGTACGGAGCCTATGGCTCCAATCTAAACAAACAGCAAATGCAAATGAGATGCCCAAAGGCCAAGCCTGTCGGAACAGTGATTCTTCCAGACTATGAGCTAGTGTTCAGGAGTGTAGCTGATATTCAAAAGGCTAAGGGAGTGGAAGTCCCGCTTGGGCTGTGGCTCATCACTGCTGACTGTGAGCAAGCACTTGACAGATATGAGGGGTATCCATACTTATATACAAAAACCTTCATGGATATAGAGCATGAGGGCGAGATACATAAGCTAATGACGTACCAGATGACAGACAGAGAATATCAGAGTCCACCAAGCAACGGGTATCTGAAAAGCATATCTGATGGATACAATGACTTTGATATTGACCAAAGCTATTTATCTGACGCTGTATCTTGGTCGTATATAGAGACATCTAAAGATTCAGTGGTTTCAGATAGCCCAAGAACCAGAGACCTCTGGAGTCCATTAGATTCTGTTGACATAAACTAATTATCTTACGTTTCTTAGGGTGACTTGTTTAGACCTCGCTGTCTCCCACCGCGCCTCTGCCAACCGACAGAGGCGTTTTTTATTCTCTAGCTTAACGCTTAAACGATTTAGCTTCAGAGATTTTTCTAACCAAAGTTGATGACCCTTCACTTTTGAATCCGCTAGAGTTGCGCTCATTTTATGGGTCTGGATATAGACAACTTTAGTAGCGGCCTCCCAAGACTTAAACATGGACTCAGCGTCAATTTGTTCTAGTTGTACTTTCTGCAAATCCTCAATAGCCGATTCCCAAGCATACAGAGCATCATCCATCTCGTCCCGCTGCTGCGGAATCCTTAATTCTGTCATTCTTTTAACCTCTCTAGGTCAGCAATCACTCTGGTGGTTATGTTTGAGGCGGGGTATCGCAGCACTTTCCAGCCTCTGAGAGCCGCCTCATTGTATTTCTCCATGTCTCCTATATAGCCAGACCCCCTAGTATGGCGACCGCCGCTCCAGACCGCTCCTTCAACCTCTATGGCAACCCTATCTAGGCCGATGATAACGAAGTCAAAGCGCCATCTGCGGCTTGGATGGAACCTTTTTTCTCTGGTGTACTGCCAACCATAGCTCTTCAATAAATACGCTACAGCTTCCTCTCCTGTGAACTTAGTTCCCATCCATCCAGCCTACAACGTTTCTGGGAGCTACAGGCTCAACAAATCTTCTTGTACCGTGATCATAGACAAACTTTGCTTCACCTATCCGTCCATATAAACCCTGCTCTCTGATCTTGCGCGTGATCACCTGTATCGTGTCGTTGTCAAAGTCTCTATGCACAGTGACAACTGCGTCTGATTGGTTATGCCAGTGTGCAGCGCCGCTGATGTCATATGCAGTAGGCGGGTTATATTGTCCGTTCTCTGTCTTAGGCATTTTGGTTGGATGCGCGACAACCCAGATAGTAATGTCATGCATCTTGGCAAAGCGTTTGTTCAGACTGATGAAGTCGCGTATATGCTCATCTTCCCGATACTTACCTGTCCTGCTGGCATCAACCTCATTGTATGGGTCAATGACTAGGCCGTTACATCCGAACTTTTGTATAGCGCCCTTAGCGATCTCATGTATCTTCTGAATGTTAGGCGTATGCTCGCGTGTCTCAATAAAATAGAAATGCTTATGTATCCAGTTGACCGCATCTTTAAGTTCATCCTCACTCATGCGGTTGTTATATCCCATCTCAAAAGGCTTACCGATATACATAGCTGCTAGTCTACGAATGTGCATCTTACTGCTGTGCTCTGGGCTGAATACAGCGAACTTCCAGTTCTCATTCTTGCCTAGCTCCATTAAGCACTGGTCTAGGAATGTAGACTTGCCGTGGTTTGGAATGCCTGTCCATACATGGAACGTGCCTTTCATGACCTTGTATATTTTATCTAGCTCTGTATATCCGATACTTATTGGACGATCATACTTGCCGTGATACAGGTCAATAACGTCAGTCGCATATCGGCTTGCGGTATACAGGCCATCAACTGGATAGGGTATAGGATTATCAATGAGCTCCTTCAGCTTACCAGCACCATGCTTAAGTAATACCTCATTAGCATCCTTGCATCCCTGTGGCGGTCTGATATACCAGCATTTTTCTTTACCGTATCTGTGAAGAAGCTCCTTTCGTAGATTAGCTCCAGCCCCGTCATCATCAGAGAATAATATTATTTGATCAGCTTCTAATGGGTGAGTTTGTAAACAGCTAAAACGCTTATCATTTTCTTTATATGCCACGTTCGGCGGAGCGCCATCAGGCAGCGTTGTCACCTCAGGTATACCCGCCTCATATACAGCCAGTGCATCCATCTCACCCTCAACAATTACAACCCTCTTAGCATCCTTTACTCTCCGGTAATTATATAAAGACTTCTTACCGCCTTTAGTTTGACGGAAGTCTTTTTCTGTTGTGCGTAGCTTTATGTTGTCGCACTTACCGTTATGACCGTTATATGGAAATCCAATCCATACGTTATCATCAGTAAATATATTAAATGCCTCATAGGTCTCACGGCTTATACCGCGCCCCTCAAAGAATCTGTCTAAGAACGCATTTGGCTTAGACAGGTATGATATAGGCTCTGGGGTAGGTTGTTTTCTTACTACAGTCTTAGCTTCTTTATCAAACACCGCTCCTTCTAGTCCGCAGTGATGACACTTAAACAGTATGCGGTCTGGCTCTACTGTTATTGATAGCGGGTTATCGCTTGGCTTGTGGGCTGGTTGACATTCTGGACACTTTATCTTTTGCTGTCCGTCTTTAAGATTGGTTGATGGTATGTTGTATTTTTCATATAGCTCATCCAGCAAGTTCATTGAGAGACCTCGTAGTTTTTGTTTTTTGTGTATCTTTAGTATAGGCGGTCGTGCGTGTCCTAACAGTGCGGTCACTGGTGTCCGCCCTAGTATGGACGCTGGCGTCCACCCCTAGATGATAGCGACTGCTAGTACCCTTCCTAAGCTCAATGAATATTAGACCAGCATCAGATAAAGACTTAAGACAGCGCCTCACGCTGCGTGAAGACACGCCGCATATGGTCGCTATATGCTGCTCGCTGGGAAAACAAGTGTGCCTCTCATCCGCGTAATTTGAGAGGACAAAAAGAACTAGCTTACAGGTAGGAGTGGGACATCTTTGGTGAACACACCAGCTTAGGGCTTGAATAGACATTTGCACATATTGGGTTAATTTGCACTGCTTTGCAACTCTGTATCGGGCAGATTATAAAAATCATTAGGTCTAACCTGACCTTTTGTAAGTGCATATATACAAGCCATTTCTTTGTGTCTTGGAATCCTCGCGCCCGTTGTCCATTTGTTTACGGCGTAAACGCTGATGTCTAAGCCCTGTTTATTAACAGCGTTCTTAAACTCTTCATGAGTAAGCCCGTTAGACTTCANCCAGATNNTTAATTTCATAGCTCAACTCTAACATCGCATGACATTGAAATCTAGCCCATATTGTGCTATTTTTTNATCCGTAAAATCCTGACAATAAGGTAAGTATATGAATTNTTTTGAAAAGCATGATGTTTATAACCTATCCCCATCATCAATAAATCAGTTTATCACTTGTCCTCAGAAGTGGTTACTCAAGGTAGCTAAGCTAGATGATAAGTCTGGTAGTCCGGCTATGTGGCGCGGGACTGCTGTGGATAAGGCCATCACTATGGCACTGGAGTCATCTGACCTGAGTGATGATGACGCTATCAGTTCNGCCATNAGTATATATTCTGAATGTGCTGCTGAATCAGCAGATTCTTTTACAGATGAGAAATCCATAGAAAAACGTGATAAGGAACTTACTAGGGTAAAGGAGTATATGTCTGCTGCTTTACCTCACTACCGAGCAATAGGTGTTCCGGAGGATTCTCAGCAAAAGATTGAGATCACAGAGCCTGATCTGCCAGTGCCTATTATTGGTTACGTTGATCTGGTGTATCGCAACGTGATACGCGATATTAAAACAGTACAACGGTTGCCCTCAACATTGCCTGATACTGCTGGTAGGCAAATGTCTATATACGCTAAGGCAACAAACAAACTTCCCGTCCTTGACTACATAAACGCAACAAAGACTCAAAGTCGGGTGGTTGTAATGACAGTCACTAATACTGACTATCACTATGATGTCGCGCTTCATGCGGCGAAAGCGATGCAGAAAATATTATCTATATCTGATGATATACATGAGGTTGCATCATTACTTGTTCCTGATCTGGATGATTGGAGATGGAACGCTAAAGAAAAGATAAACGCAAAAAAGTTATGGAGACTAAACGATGACAGCTAAAAGCGCTGATAAAAAACTTGTAGAAAAGCTCGCTACGATTAAGGAAACACTAGCAAGAATTAATAAGCCTGAGACATTTGCTGATGCCATGTTTATTGCTCAGCAGCAGATGCCTAACAAGATAGAGGGTAACGGCAAGAATCCTCACTTTAAGTCTGACCACATTACCTTTGAGCAGCTTGTATTAGTCGCCACGGTAATACTTCCTGAACTGGGTCTGCGATTTAGACAGAAGGCTCATGTGCTTGATAATAATGATGTGGGCATTGAGACAATAATATCTGGGTTTGGAGAGGAAGAAAGCTACGGCATAGTGCCAATGAAATCCTCTACATCCTCACCACACGCATCAGCGGGTAACGTGACGTATGCCAAAAGATACTCACTGGCCCTAGCCCTGAACATATCACACAGCAAAGATGATGACGGTATGGCGGCAGAGCTTGAGACACGCCAAAACAAGATAGCCAGTAAGACTAAATCGGTAGAGCCGCGTGGTAATGATTTTAAGCTGTTTTCTGGGGAAACCTGTATTGCAAGCTACAAGGATGAGCATAGCTTCTTAGAGGGCTGTAGAGAGCTAGTAAGCAATGCCTCTGACCTTAACTGCCGAGCAATATATGAGAGCAGTAAGGAGCAAGTGGCTCGGGCGATTTCGTCATGTGGAATAAAAGCTGCTGAAGCAGAGGAAAAGGACTTAGCACATGTCAAGAAGTCGTTCAAAGATACCCTTAAAGGTTTACAGAATATGAAAGCGCTATATGAGGGTAAGTGATGAAAAAGTATGGACTTGATGATTATGTGATGCGTTGTATGTCTAATTTTCAGTGGTGGACTTTCTGGGATTTACAAACAACCATCAAAGAAAAAACGGGTCAGTTCTACGGTGAACCTACCATCAGTGCCGCAATCCGCAACATACGCAAAGACTACATGAGGTCAAAATATAATCTGCCTAAAGATGGAGAAGTTGTCGCTAAAGAGCGCATTCCGCATAAAAAAGGCTACCGATATAAACTAACTGACGCAGTAATAGCGCGATGGAGCAAAGATGAGCGACAAGTATGAACTGAAAGAAAATGAAGGAACCTTTTGGACTTCAAAAATTGAAATACTTGGACGAGGCAAAATAAAACGTAAAGGAAAAGAAATACACGCCGCTTTAGTAAAAAGCACTAAGCCTGACGGAACTAATCAATTTGAGTTGATGCAGTCATGCGGTCTGGTATATTTCAACGCCCCTGATGACAAGAAAGGAGACTCAAGTCCTGACTACTCTGGCAAAGTAACCCTTGATGGTTTAATACGAGCAAGCCTCTGGGAAAACGTCAGTGAAAGAGGAACGAGGTATCTAAATGTCAAAATTAAGGACGTTGAATACCCAGACCCCCCGTTTTAAGTCACCCAGACACTTAGATTGGGTCAGGAGCCTTGGTTGCGCTTTGCAATGCCATGAGTGCAATGGCCCAATACAAGCTCATCACCTTATGAAACCTTGGCATGGTGAAAGAGGAATGGGCATGAAGTCAGATGATTCTAATGTAGTACCTCTGTGCCATAAACATCACAGTATGTTGCACACTCAATACGGAGATGAGTCTAAGTTTTTTTATAAATACACGGAGCGTGAGGATTATGGGAAAGTTCTCGCGCAAGCCTTATGGGAGCAATCTGAATATGGAGAGTGAAAGAGAAATACAAGTGTTTAATGATATTACTGGAGCGATACAAGAAGCAGAATACTGTTCTAAATCAGAAAAGCGAAACTACGCAATAATACAATGGGGCGGATACTTTGGGGTTCTGCCAAAAGCCCATATGCTGAAAGATGATGTTCTCTATGAAACCATTATATCACCAGCACATATCCCTGAAAACGTGTAAGCTATTGATTTAACACAAGTTATTAAGTGTTGCAAAAGACAACACGCTGTATTACTATACCCCAGTAAGCACAAGATTGTATGAAAAACAGGTGATCATATGTATAGACCAGATAGCCCGCTGCTAAGAAGAGCGCTTAAACGAGACAAATTCGTTTTTGGCGATACAGGCCAAATGGATGGACTCGTAAACTACGCGCTACACCTCCCGCTACTGTCATTCTCAGCAGATGAAACGTGTTCATTAATTGCAGAGAATGAAGATAGGATGATTGCTGACGAAGAGCGGCATGAGCCAATCTTTGATGAGTTTGTTCTCCACTACAAGCAACCAATCGTTATTTCTGACAAGCCCTCGTGGGAAAACAACCCGCTATATGAAGGCGTACAAGCTGAGGTTTGGACTGCATTTTTTAACCATGACAATCCTGCCCTAATGAAAGCCTTAAATGGCTACCCAGACCCAGAAAAGTTCAATTATGTTAATGATTTTTATGATGGCACTAACGGGAAGTTTGACGAAAGTTCAACGAAGTTTGTTTATAGCTTTCTGTGCTACAAAGATGAAAAGCCCGTCCACGTTTGGGCTGGGTGGACTTGCAGAACGATGTGCGCTCACTATATGTCAATATTGCCGACCGAAGGTACTGAAGAGCAAATGGGCAGACTCGGCATAACTGATATGCAGAACAATGGCCTTACCCAGCACATCCAAAACACTCTAGCCTTTGAGCGCGTTGTGTGTAATCACGCGAAGTACGGCGAAAAGCACATGGTTGAGGTTGTGCCTAGCAAACCACGACCCCACGTTAAAACGCCTCTTAACGCCAAGAAGCCGTGGAAATCCGCAACAGGGCCGCACATATTGTTTCTAGACAGAATGCCTACAACGCCAGCAGAGGGCGGCGTAGCGCAAGGCGGGACAAAAAGCCCACACCGCAGAAGGGGTCACTGGCGCACACTAGAGCATCCTCGCTTTAGACACCATCCCCAGTACGGCAAAAAAATCTATGTGAAGCCCAGTTTTGTTGGGCCGCAGCAGACTGAGTACCAAGGCAACATCTACAAACTGATACAACCACTTGATGAGATAGGAGTATAAGACGATGGGATTAGATCAAAAAGCATGGCTTAGAGATAAAAACGGCGGACATGTCAGCAGCTTCCAATGGCGCAAGCATTCACGACTGCAAGAGTTTATGCAAAAGCTGTGGATGGAAAAAACCGGAGAGACTGATGATAGAAAGTTTAACTGCCAAGAGTTAGCTCTGAATGCAGATGATTTAGAGAAACTAGAAGAATCAGCTAGTAAAGAATACGCTGATAACTTCTGCGAAGGTGGGTTCTTTTGGGGACACCAGTACCAAGAGGCGCAAGTCACGGCCTATAAAGACCAAGACAGTGAGTTCATACAGGACGCTAAGAAATGCGTTGATCGCGGTGGTTCAGTCTTTTATGAGTGTTGGTACTGAGTTGACAGTAACCCGATAGGGTTGTATATTTACAACTGTGGGTATGGCTTGCCGTGAGGCGTAGCCTCAACCGGACGCTTGGAGTTGGCAAACCCTTCTACCCTGCCCACATAAACACACAACAGATAGGATGATAAATCATGAAAGAGCAATATTCGTTAGACCAACTTGACCAACTGCCAGAAGTTTTGCGCGAGCTTGAGTCTTTGCTTAAATGCCACGATTTTACTCACGCCTACAGCGATGATCATCGCGTTTGGCAAAGAGGCTTTTCACAACTTGGAGACATCACTGTATTACTGGATAAAGCATATGAGTCCGGTTACGGCGTTGCGGCAGTTGATCTTTGGAACAAGTACTCCCCAGATTTTATGAAGCGGGCCGCTTATGAGCCAATGGGGAAAAACTAGCCATGAAAGCAAAAGAAATAATTAAACAATCGCTATTTATAATCAGCGGGTACAGCTTTATCGCATTCATTGTGGCTTTGACTTTTATTGACTTTTTTAACTTGTGAGGGGTTTACCATGAAATCAGAAGAAAACATGACGTTACGAAAAATAATATTTCAGCAAATAATTTCTGGGCAAGGTGCTGATGGCAGCAGCGGACAGGCTTGCTGGCTATCTTGGGGAGCAAGTGAACTTACTGCGCTTGAGGAAACACACGAATATCGCGGCGGCATTTGTTTTAGAACACAAGGATTCAAACACAAAGGTAAGGTTTTTGTCTGGCTTAGTTGGCTAGACACATACGTTTTAGAGTTCTTGCCAGATAAGGGTGAGAAGAAAGTAATTGATGATATTTACTTTGATAACTTAACCTTTGCTATAGACAGGAATGTAGAGTACACATCTGCTTATGAGGATGATGTAGCACAAGCAAACAAGAATACTCCATTTGGAGCGTTCTTCTAATGCCAGCGGACGGTGCATAGAGCAAAACGCACGCTCAAAAAACATCCGCAGTGAGAGTCGGACCTCTTGCTACCCGACCCTGTTGGGACGGCGATTCCAACCGATGATCTCACCGACTAGCCCACGTTACGGGCTTTTTGGAGAAATGATGGAAGCAAAAGTCTGGCATTGTAAAAACTCAATGGATACGCCCACTTTAGAAGAGGCTCAGAATTTCGTAGACGGTAACGTAGAAGTCTTACGATGCGGTGATGTGCAACTAATTATTAACGAAGAAGGTATGCATCGCGCCGATCTGTCAGTGAATATGACTGCAACAAAAATGGCCTTAAACGCGAACTACGCAGTTCCAAGGCTCGGCATTGTAGGAAACGCCATAATTCTTGAGGGCTCGGCTCTCTGGGAGTAATGATGATGAAGATTAGCAGAGAGGACTTGAATAAAGACGTTGAGGCTTATTTGAAGAAAGGCGGCAAAATACATCAAGTACAAACAGGACAAACTGCTGAAAAATGGAAGGATGTAAAAGCTACAGACAGAGATATACGCAACATAGCGTTAATTACATTTACAAGAAAATCATTTTCTGGCGATAGGATTAAGTTTGCTGAAAACAAGAACCGCATCATACGTTAAGGAGAGCGGGCATGGAAGTAGTTATCATTGGGGTTGTATTATCAATCATGGTTGTTATAATATACCCCTAAACCATAGAAGGATAAAAAGTTATGAATAGAACATTTGATTTAGGTAAGGTAACAACAGATAGAGAAGCATTTGATAGCATGATTGATTCTCTTACCGTATCTAGCATGAAGGCTAACTACATTGATTTCGTTACCGCCTATGGCTCTACGATAGCCAGTGAAAAGATGGAAAATGTGTATAAAGATTCATGGACAAAATATCAGACTGACATTTGGCAATGGTTTGATGATGAAATGAAGGCTATGAGGGATAGGGCGTGAAACCTTGGGATGATATATCTCGCCTTGAGTCACATTACTGCCATAAGCATGAGATGTTCCATGATGATCTAACCGGAGTACCATGCTGCCACATTTGCCGTGATGCAAAGGTTGCAGCCTTCTTGCGTAAACAGAATATCCAGAAGGAAAAAGCCAATGAACGGTCAATACATCAGAAGCCTTAGAGAAAACGCTGGCCTGAGCCAAAAGCAGATGGCCGAGAAGCTTGGATACTTTAGTGGCGGTGTGCCAAACAGGAGTCATATCGCTAGAATTGAAGGCGGACACCAGAAGATTTCTGAGCGTTTATCTCTTGCCGTGCAGCATGTTTGTCTTATGACAAAGCAAGGTAAGGCTATTACATATGGCCCAGAAGAGCCTCAAGCGAGGTGGACGCCTTATGATCTATGAGAAGCGGCCAAGACACTACGCATCTGAAATAATCGCGCTCAGAACGCGACAGGAGCGCAGAGAAGCCCTTGACAAGGTTCCTGAGAAGTATAAGGATTGGGTTGCTGACCTCGTAAAGTCAGCCTATTCCTTGAGAAGATAGACCCCTTGAGACTAGCCCTAGCCTTCGGGCTGGGGCTTTTTTTCACTACTAAGCCGTATATTCAAACCTGCTAATGTGCATAACCGATTTTTTTCATCAATGCCTTCAGGTGTCAGTCTGTATCTGCCATCTGTAAAAACAACAAACCCGCTTTTTATAGAGTTTTCAAGATGCTCTGACGGCAGTGATTCACCAGAAATCACCGCTAATAATACGCCTAGCTTACGACTCTGAGTTTTGCTCAAAGCCATCTGGATAGGTTCCTGTGCGTATCATATGGCAAACTTCATCAGCTCTTTTTCCTACCTGAACACGCCATCTGCTGTCATAGAACTCATCAGCCGCTTTATCCATATCTCCTGATTCCATGCCAGCTATCGCCATCCGGAATTGACCAAAGCGCGTCCTACCTAAATTAAATAGCAAATTCAGTATGGCCTCCTTCCTGACCGAATCTAAATCCTCATACCATTCAAACTGCTTAGCCTCTTCCTCTATTCTTTTTATATCATTCATTAACAGATAATCTATTTCATCAGAAGAAAGTCCCAGTGATCCCTCTGCGATGCAGCGTCCCACTCCGATGGTCTCTAACCCTTCTGTGTCTTTATAAACATGAGTCTCTGCTCCCTCATGTATGCGGAGCATCTTAATTAAGTTTTCCATTTCTAGCCCTTCCCGTTTGATCCGCCGTAAAAGAAAGCCGCGCAAGTCCCTAGAATGCCACTTAGCTGACCTAGCACGAGGCTGATTATCGTTTCATCGTTCTGATCATGAGGCATGATAGTAACTGCCATCACATAAGCTCCGTACAGTATCAGCGCCAAGATACAGAACACCTTTGGGGTTATGTCCCCAGAGAACTTGTTTCTAGCGTCTTTGCGATCCTCAACTTCGGTTTTGAATGACTCTAAGTCAATCTCCATCTCTCTGATTCTGCTTTTGAAATCTCTGTCTGCCTCTTTTACCAGCACCGCCTTTTCTGGCTTACGCTCTATTAAGTCCTCAATCTCATTCGCTGTCGCAGTTTCTGGCAACCCGAGCTTGTTCGCCGCCATCTTAACTGCCATGCCAGCCATAGGCCCACCCGCTGCTGATGCGATAGTTGGCGCTAGTGACTTAAGTAATCCACCTAATTTCATAACTCCTCCGATGTTTCACATGAAACTATCCGCAAAGATAAATACAGGCTATCTGCCCTGTATCGGATGCGCTGTCAAAAGTAATTGATTCCCTTGCTTTCGCTACTGTGTACCCACGGACAATATCATCCGCTTGCTTCATGCCTTTGCCCGCCGTGCTGGATGTCACGATTAAGTCTCCAGCCGCGATGTTACCAGCCTCTCCGCAGACATTTACCTGACCCTCGCCTAGTGCATTGACGATTACACATTTACGATTCTGAAATACTGAATCATACGCACTATCACGAACCGCTACTGATGTCCCGTCTATGCCAGAGAAGGTCTGGTCTTTTGCCGCTGATACTGGCACATAACCGCTTGGCTGATCCCCGCCATAAATGCCAATAGCTGCTTGATTAGATGTGCTGGATTGAGCCATAACGAAAAGCGTATTGCTTAGGTTCCGCTTAATGGCTACTTCCGTGTCAACAAGAATGTCTCCCGCTGTTGGGCTATCACCAGATGCCATAAGGCCATCGTGAGTTCCGGTGAAGGGTGATATGGTTCCCGTGGCTGTGATGTTCCCGTCAACATAAACATTCCCCACGGTATTGATGGCATTGCTGCTGTTGGACAGTTCCACCCGATTCGGGGTGCTTTCATCATCCGCAGTAATCAATGCAAGAGTGTTGCTGCACACCCCAGTTTGCGTCCTGTGAGTCGTGCTGCCCAGAGCCGTAGAGTTTGCAAAAAACCCGCCGAATGCCGCGCTTGAGTTGTTCGCTTGTTGCCCTGCTACAGCTATGGAGTTTGAGGCATTTGCTAGTCCACCGATACCAAAACCAGATGATGCCGATGTACGGAATATGCCAGCGCCTGTGAACCCGCCGATGCTGGTGCTGGTTCCCATCTCAAACTTAAAGTTGCTGCCGCTGTCAGAACCCGTGCTGTATTCTTTTGATGTATTGCTTGTGAGCTTCGCGATGGAGAGAGCGTTCGCTGCTATCTCTGAAGCACCAATCGCCCCCGCCTGAATAACTCCCGCTGTAATCGTATTAGATGCTATTTCGTTTGCGGTGATGGTTCCCGCAGCTATCTTGGCTGCCGTGACTGCATTTGATGCAATCTTGGCAGATGTAACCGCGCTGTCAGTGATCTGTGTACTGGTGATTGTGCCGGATAGCTCACTGAAACTAGATGCGCCCTGTGCTGACACATACGCTGAGCCGTTCCATCGGAGCAGCGTGTTAGTGCTGGTGTTAAAAACGGTCTCTGTGCTTTTGCTAGACGGGACGCTGGTGACAAGACTGACAGGCTCAATGCTGCTGGCAAACTTCGCCACGCTAAGAGCGCCATCCACAATGTCTGAGGTTGTGACCTGAGAAAAGCTGCCATTCACCTCACTGGATGCGCTGGAGACTGTGCCGTATGAGTTTTCTGCTGTGAGCTTGAAGTAGTAGGTCGTACCGTATGCTAGGCCGTTCACAAGCCCTACAGGGTGCTTTATCACCGCCCCCTTCGTTACTGCCACCGAGGTCAGCAAATTGCCAGACGCGGGCGTGAAGCCGCTAGAGGTGCTGAAATGTATGTTTACCTTAGTGACACTGTCTACCGCTGGGGCGGTGAAGGCGATGTCAATGAACCCCTGCTTGCCCGTGGTCGCGGATACGGAGGTAGGGGCTGAGATAGAGTCAGGTTCAGCAATAGTAATGTTTGCAGCAGAAGTGTAACCAGAAACAACATTATCAAAAGCAAAATGTCTAATACGGACATAATATTGAGTCCCTACGATTGCGCCCGCGAATGTGGCGGTGCTGATGCCCCTGCCTGACATCGCGGCGGTTTTGTAATCAGAGTCAGTTTCAGTGCCAAGTCGGTATGATATTTCTGTTCCTTGTATCGCGTCATCAGAAGCGTTTGTCCATGAAACTTTTACGGATATCTTGGCTGTCGCTCCTTCCTGTCCATTTATTTGGGATAGCGTCAAATTGGTAGGCGGGGATATGGCAAGACTGCCACCCGCTGTTGCCGCGCCATCTGCTGCTACATCAATGTAATCACTTGCGGCGTAGTCATAGATGGTTGTATCTATCTCACGAAGCGTCAATCGTGTTGCCGCAAACACCTGACCATTACCCTCTGCAAACTCCAGATTTGTATTCAAGACTTCAAATATTTTTGAGCTAAATGACATTCGCTCATTAGTTACACGAACCCAGTCATTGGGTTGCAGTCGTAAATATTCCAAAGTAGTGAGAAAGGAAACCGTTGTGGTTTTGCGCTGCCTGTCCAGCACGATTGTTCCAAGTCTCTGCGCCATTGTTTGTGACGTAGTAAAAGGGAACTGTAGCTCTAATATGTTTTTATAGTTGGCGCTGCTTTCACCGGACGGCGTGTCCTCCGCTAGATATGTCGTATTGGAAAGCACTGGGGACTCCATCGCCTCATATTTTTGGTCAGGGTCCACGAAAATGCTTTTGACGGTATTGTAGAGCTCACCCCCACTTGATTTGGTAGATACCGCAACATCACTGAGTATGTCTTCATCCGTAATTGTGAGGGAGGGTGTTTGATCGCCTCCAACAAATAAATTGAACTTGCCATTTGTGTAAGTAAGCGATCCAGCGCAAGCAGACAGCAGTCCTTCTAAAATGCCGTCACCTGATGCAGACATATTGGTGAAGCCATTTGCTGTGTACCTGTCTTCAACCGTTCCGGCTGGCGTGTTTGCCGTTCCGCCCATCGCGCTGTGATTGGTGCAATAGTAGTAAAGTGTTGGAGCGCCCACGGCCACAGTGATTCTTGTATACGCGCCCGAGCTTCCCGCTGTGCCGTTAGTCGTGACGCCAGTTGTATACTCAGAGCCGCCCCCATGTGTGCCGTTTGAAGTTGTTGAAAACCGTAAGGGATGATTGGAGTTGCTGCTATCGCTCTGGTCAAATGTATAAGTATTGCCCTCCTTCAGCGACAGCGTGGGTTGCTGTGTCCCGTCAATCGCATATTTGTTACCTGAACCCGTTGAAACTACGGTGACGGTGTATGTCGTGGCGTTGTCTGTTGGAACTGAAACATCTTCTTCGCATATGTCCGCGGCCTCATAGAAGCTGCCCACATCATTATTCGCACCATCATTGATTTCACTGGTGGTGGCTTTCAGCCCGTATGTGGTATCAGTTAAGAAATCTCTGATAATTAGAGCTGGATTGTTTGACCACGCTGTGCTGTTGGAGCGAGGGTCAAAAACCTTTTTGCCTTTGACGCGAAACCATATTGCGGGTATTTGAGCGTTTTTCTCCGGATCGTAAACCAGTTCCATGTAGACATAGGCCATGCCTTGAAACTTGCAAGTGTTAGGATATTGAGCGGATGTGAGAGATGCCTGAGCCAGCCCATCCACGGCGGTCTGATCGCCCTTGTGAACAGTGAACCTTATAAGTCTACCGCTGCCAAAATTGTTGGAATTGTCTGTATTGGTAAACTCAGAGTTTGTGACCGTAAAGACGGTTTCAGTAACCGTGATGCTATTTACGGTGGTGCTGGTCGCGGATGATGTCGTAAGCTCAATGTCATTAATGAATATTTTTTCAATAGATTCTATTTCGTGGCCCGCCACAATAATGGCTAAGTGCAGAATAGAATTATCCGTACCGCTTGTGGTCATCTTAGCAATCGTCCCGCCTACACGGGTTTCACCGTAGATAACTTGTCTGGGAGCTTGTGCTGATCTGCCTGTCAGCTTTGTACCAAAATTACCCCTTGTGGCTTCAATCCCCCTACTTGAAAGCATACCTATCCCAGCAGAGATAAGCGTTCCTACCCCCGTGACCACCGCATATTGGAAAGCAGCGACCGTGGTTGAAACTGTGCCAGTGCCGAACAGGGCGCTCATTCCACCCTTTGCGAATATCAATCCGCCCGTTTTGATGACAACAAACGTCACCGCCGCTGCAACTAACGCTGTTTTGATAGCCTTAGCCATTTATCCTGAAGACCTCTGTAGCATATTTTTTGCTCACAATAGCTATACCATCATCTGATGGCGCTCGGATGCCGAATCCATCACATATTCCAACTGCTGCTGTTTTTTGCTTGTAGCACACAAGATCGCCAAGTTGTATGGTTCTGGTCTGCTTCATATCAGCCTTTAACGCCAGATATTTGACGCACTCCGTCAAATTACCGCCGTTTTCCCTTATTATCTTCATTGCTGATTTTTTATCATGCCATTCGTAATTTTTAGGTATGATTGATTTCCCTGTCATGGCAATGATGGCCCCGTCTGCAAATTTGCAACAGTCCCAAGACCCCCAAGTGAATGGATAGTCTTTGTGCATGGCAAAATACAATCTAAGATTAATTCGCCAATCTTCCAGCTTCTTCATGGCCTGTCAGGAGTGTCCTCAAAATCAGGCAAACTAGAGCCACCACCAAAACCACCCATCAATGATCCACCGCCTCCCGCACCAATACGGCCCCAGAATAATTGCATCTGTGTCACCTTNGCTATTTGATCCAAGGACGTATCACCGCTGAATAAGTGTTGCTGACTTTCATTTGTGTATCTCAGGTTTGACGGCCTTCGCAGATCAATCAACCTGTTCTCCGTTTGCAGCGTGATGGTTGCGCCATCAGTGGTGTCAGATATGTCTGCTTGTATCATGCGTCCCTTGTACAGCGTCAAATATCCGTCAACCTGATTTGTGCCGCCAGATGTGAAGGCCATGAACAAAGTGATAGGACGGTTTTGATAGTTCTCACTGAGAGCAAATCCCAGCACAGTCGCATCCATTCCAGATAGCTGGAAGGTAACACCCGCGCTCTTTAACTCTTTGCTATCCTCAATGTCAGAAATCGCAAGAAGTGTGCCAGCGCCCTCATAGTTCTCGCTGTTTATGGATAGTGTGCCTCCACCTGTGTGCAGCCTGACCGTATCCGTATCAAACTCAGCTTTGATGGCAAACTTAATTTCTTGATGATCTTGCGCCAGACGCAGCGCAGTTTTGGTGTCAATCCCAGCTCTACTAGCCATTAGATGACCTCAGTGAATGCTACCGTGATGCCGTACAGAGAAACCCGATCCGCGTTCCAAGTGACCTCATTGTCTGCCAGCCGGAACCTTGATTTGTTATATGTGGAGCTGAACCCCACAAGACTGCTATCAGCGAGATCGCTCCGTAGCTTTGGTTGAATAGCCACACTGTAATGATTTGGTGATCCGCTTTGAGCGGTTTCTGTGGCGTCTGCGGTTGCCATGACCAGCTGTATTCTGTTGGATGTTGTCGCTGACCCATCAAATATAGCTAGATAATCACCCTTTTTTATTGTGCCAGTGGCTGTGTTCGTTGCTGCCGCGAGTGATAATGCCTCTGAACCTTTGATATTTTGGCTTACAGTGCAGTTTGCCGTGGAGCTTTCTGTAACAAGCGCGGCGTCTACTGTTATGTCTGTGGAAGATGTGAATGCCGTCAACTTGAATGTGCCATTGTTCTCCGTGTTGTTTGCGCCAGAAATGGTAACAAAATCCCCCGCCACTAGATTTGCGAAAACCGCACTGGTGCTGGTGATCTTTTTCGTTGTGGCGTTGAATGACAATGTTCGTGAGGCGTTGTTTGATGCCAGCCTCACCTCTCCAGCCAAAGTATCCCCGTCATATGTACCCTGCGGGGTCTGCGCATCTGGGTCTATAAAATGGAAATGGTTTTTTGTGCCAACACACTCCAGCAAAAAGGACTGCCAGTTGACGGCTGTTTCACGGTTCATTGGTGGTAACTGTGCAGTCCCCTCCCATGCTACCAAGTCAAACTCTTGAGTACGCTGTTTGCCACTGAATGGTGACGATGTGGCCCCCACAGCCCGCAGCAGATTGAATTGACTGTTCACGAAGTTTGGTGATGTCGGGATGGTAATAAGTTTGTTCATGACCCTAACAGTCCCTTACGGTATGTCCCGCCTCTGCGTGTAGCTTCCAGTACGGACAACTTGGTAACATTTGCTATGTCTGGGAGCATACGCTGTACCTCTGATCTTACCGTGCCAACTACCCCCGCAGATAAGTTGATGGTTTGATTTACTACCACCCCGTCCCCACCGCTCATCGCACTACGGGTGTCAGCATTATTCATGATGCGCCCTCCCGTGTTTGGCATGAATATTTCTGGCCCGCGCTCACCGACTAAATATGGCTGTCCTCTGCTCAAGTTGCCCCCGCCCGCAAGCTGCATGGTCGGTAAGTCTTCAAAACCGTCAAATCTTCCAAAGACAGCATTTAATATTCTGTTTACAACTGCCATTTGCAGAAAGGTTGTAACTATCTGACCCACTAAGTCTTTAGCAAAGTTTTTGAATGTTTCCAGTGCGCTCTGCCCATTCATCAAAGCGTTAACAAAATCTGAAGTGAATCCTTGTACAGCTTCTGCAATAGCCGGAGCCATAACTGTTGTAAAAGTTTCAGAGGTTTCTTCAAGCTCTTCGCGTAGCTTGACTAGATGATCCATTACCTTGGTCAAATCTTCTGTGGTCAGCTCACCAAACCCTTCGCCCTCACTTACTGTTGCAAGAGCTTTGAATTGTTCTTCTAATGCCTCTGCTTCCGTTTGGGTGTCTCCAAGCAATTTTTTTACCACGGCAAGGGCTTCAATTTGTTCAGGCGACAGTACGGTTGCATCAATTTCTATTGTTGTCTCGCCCCTTGCTTCCAACTCCCTGAGAGCTTCATTGATCTTATTAAGAAATACTTGGTTTTCTTCTAAACGATTTTCTCGGACTTTTTCGCCCCTTCCCCGTCTGTTTCTGATAGCTTCCATATTACGCTCAGTCTCTCTCGCAAGACTGAGAAGCTCTTCTTTGGCCTCATCTATCAAGCCCTCATCTATCAGCGCGGTAATTTCTACGGGTATGGGTCTGCCCCCAAAAAGGGAGGACAAAAAGTCACGAACCTTGATAACAGCAGTGGTCAAAGAATCAACCACCCCTTTGAGGAAGGTATCAATGCCGGATTGATACAAGACATCAGCAACTTGCTTGAAGCCAATCTGTAGATTGCTAACCTTTGTCCCAAGAGTATCCATTTGAGCAATCATCAACCCGCCAAAGTTTTCTTCTAGACCCTCATTTAATGCGGCCATGATTGCGGCTGCACCTTGAGAAGTCTTACCAAACTCTGTGAGCTCATCTCTGGTTTTATTAAGGCGCTCTCCAAGTATCTGGAATACAGGTATGCCCCTGTCAGCTATTATGTTCAAGTCTTCAAGGTTGAGCGCCCCTTGCGTGGATCGGCCCAGTATCCGCACAAGAGAGTTGAATGAGTCAAGCGGGGTGAGAGTAGCACTGGCCGCGTCACCGAAAGCAGCTAATACCCTTTCATTTGGCTCTATGCCTTGAGCCTTCAAAGATATGAACGCTTTGGTTACATCTTCAAGCTGGAAGGGTGTGGTTTGCGCGAAAGTATTTATGCGATTTAAGGCTTTGTCTGCTCCAGATTCACCACCGAACAGAGTGCCTAGCGATATGCGAAGCTGCTCAAAACTGTCACCAATCTGAGCAATACCCTTGACAGTTCCTGCTGACGCAACCGCAGCTACGATTGGGCCTAGTCTTTTTAGACTGGATGCCAGTATGGTTGAGCGTCTATCTGTTTGATTTAATTGTTCTTTGACATTATTAAGGCCAGCCGTGACGCCTCTAAGGTCGGCCTTTATCTCAACAATTAGTTCGTCAACAGTAGCCATTAGTCTGGATGTAGCTCCATTAGTTTACCAAGCTCATCTTTAGTCATCGGCGTGGTATCTTGTACGCCGTGAAATTCTTTGAATCCAGCTATGGCGAGGTATATCTCTCGCGGAGTCATGTTCCAGAATTGGGTTGGCTGTATCCCCATCATACCGACACACACCTGATACAGCCTTTGCCAATCTATCTGATCATTCGCTGCCTTGCTCATCATCCGACACAAGGCTGGCTGTCAGTAGTTCAGCCACAGCCTTGCAGCATCCGACTATGCCTGTTTCAGTGATTATCTTGTCAATATCCTTTTCATTGAAGTCCTTGCCGCCACCACGCAACGCATGAAGCAGAATGACACGCAAGTCAGAGACCCGCACATCCGCCTGTCCCAATCTCTGTGTGATAAACAGAATCCCCTTATCTAAGGCGGTTTCTATTTTTACAATGGCGTCAACGGTTAGACGGGCTTTATATTCCGTCGTCCCCAGCGTTATCATCATCTCGCCCTTCAGCGGGTTCGTCATCTGACTGCTCCTTCGCATCTGCTTTTACTGTGATATAGACAACCCCATCACGGTCATCTACGCGAACTGACAAAACCTCTCTGGGTATGCCGTCTACCTCAATGGTGAAGTCTTGATCCTCAATGGTAATTGGCACGAATATTTCGTTGCCTCGCATCTTGGCGTCAAATTCTTCACCAGATATTTTGATTTTCACATCAAGCCAAGCCATAGCTAGTCCTTACGCAGCGGTGAATGATATTGTTCCGCTTCCTTCAAAAGTCATGCTGTAGGTCGCTTCACCATTGAACTCGCCAGCATATTCAAGCGATGTACACAGAAAGCTACCCGCGTAAGTGCCGAGGTCTGGGATTACAAATGACATGGACTGAAGTGCCGCCCCGCCAAAGTTTGTCCTTGCTTGAACCTCAGATGCCGCATCAGTAAATACGCCACTGCCGGATATGGTGATGCTTTGAACGCCCGCCGCCGGAAGAATAGTCCGGAGATTTGCGCTGTCTTTGTTTGTGACATCCACCATCTCCTCATTCAGCGTAATTGAGCTTGAACGTAAACCGCCGATGGTTGTCTGCGTTCCGCTGACTGCGAGCTTGATTAGGACGGCACTGCCTTTTTGCGCTGCCATAGTTTTACCTCTGTATTAACTGGTTCCCAACATTACCGCACGAAATCGCATGACACCGTGTCTCGTTATCCCATCTGGGTCTCGTAGAACGTCCGAAAACTCAAATCGTCCATTCACGAAATTATACCCCGTCACGGACAGGGATACATCATGGAGCAAAGTATGCACTCTGTCCATTATCTGCTTTGTCTCTTTCGCCCCGTGACTGCGGCTCCAGACGTGGATATTCACAGTCGTCTCTGATCCGACCAAGTCCTTAGTGGAGAAGTCTGCTGTAGTGTCATCTCCTATCTGCACGAACGGATAATTACTGCCTTGCGGAACGTCATCAAACACATTAGCCCCAAGCGTAGATGTCAAAGTGCTATCACTAGACAGCTTAGAGTAAAGAGCCTGTTGAAATGCAAATTGGCCAACGGTCACTGTATCAACCCTTTTTTGAGGAATATGTTAATTATCTTCTTCCGGTTTTTTCTCAAAGCTGGCTGTAAGAACGGTCTTGCGCCCATGTTTGTCGTGCCAAACTCCAAATGAATCGCATAGTCTACGCCCGCCCCAACAATGCCGACGAAGGTTTTGCCACGTTTTTTCGTGTCTTGGTAGATACTGTTTACCAGTCTACCTGTGTCTGTAGCAGGAGGCTCACCAGCCGCTGACGCCGTGTGTATTCTATTTGGGTTGTATTTTTGATACGTCACGCCAGTTTTTGTCCCCCGAGCAATGCTTTGTATCGCCGTACCGCGTACCAAAGAACCAGACTCAAACAAGGCCTGTTTGACCCTTTTTTCTGGCGTTACTTTCAATCTTTTTGTCAAAGTTTTTACAAACTGGTTTTTATTGCTAATCATGTGGCTACGTTCTCCTCAGCCCGCATGACAAGGTATTTGTTGCGCTCCAAGTGGTTTATTACGCTTCTTACTTGAAATGTCCTAGATCGCCACAGAATGCGATTAGCGGCTGTAACAGTCTTATCAGATCGGTAGCGTATTACAAACTCAAAAAGAGTTGTATCTCGTAACTGGCCCTGCTTATAGTCTTCCTTACCGGATATAGGGTTGACAGAGGCATTTGTTGTGAAATTGGTCGTGAACGCTTGCGTGTAACCCCCGCCACCGTCAGCGGTGCGCGATTCTGTCTGAATCGTTATTTTCTCCCTCATCGCTCCTGACGAATATTCCGGCATAACTTACCCCAACGATGAGAATGAACTCGTACCTAATCCAGCGATGAGCTTATAGGGCTGATAGAGCTTAGCAATCATGGGCGGTATGGCTAGTGCCTGTTGATAATCTTTCATATCTCCACGCTGATCATACATATAAGCAATGTGCTGAAGCATCCCCATCTTAAGCGCATGGGGTATATCTGCGGGGGTCGCATATCCTGCCACAAAGGTTATCTCTATGGCATTTGCTACCCTTAGCGCCGTGGGCCATGTCTCACCTGTCCGCAGGACTACCCGCGCTGGCTCTCTTGCGGTATCCACAAAATATCGTGTGGATGCGTAGGTTGTTTCTGTATCTGAGTCGTTGAAGGTTTTTATATGGCTAACGCTTCTAACCGGAGCCGTAGGCAAAGCGATATATTCTTTATAGAAATTTATATATGGCCCAACCCTAAATCCCTCAAACAGCGGATCATACGCATCATTGATGCCATCAATAGAGAGTTTCAGGGTTTGATCTAGCAGCGTCCGGCCCGTGTAATTCTCACAATGCTCCCTAGCTGCCCGCCGTAGTAGGGTCAGAACTCCAAGCTCAGAATCCTGATCTACCCTGAGATAGTCCCGTATCTGTGTCTCCGTCAGCGCCTCAGTTGTCGCCGCTGTTGTTACTGTCAGTCCCGCCATCAGCGTCCTCGCTTACTATCTCATCAATGGTGTCGCACACATCGCTTACGACAACGCCTGTTGTGGCTGATAGTGCTGTTCTGCCAACGGCCCTCATGCCTTTATAGATACCGCTGCAATAGACGCCCTTGGCCTCACGCACCTGATCTACCGTCATGCATCCGTTCAAAAACAAAACAATAGTTATCGCTATAACTCTCATATCAGCACCTCGCTAGGCTATTGTGTCAATGCTGGCTTTATAGCCAGCCATAAAATGATCTGAAACCGCCTCATCCGGCTCAGAAAGGAAATCTTTTCTTTTAAGTTCTTTACTTGGGTTAAGCACTAACTCACCCTTATTAGTGAAGTATACCTGTGTCTGGCTGCATGAGGGGCCGTACAGGAGCCTTGGGATACGGGCCACCATATCGCTACCGTGTACCACGGAATACTGCTTATCAAGGCCCAGAGGCCGCTTAAACCCCTTAAAAAACGTATTTGGCTTGCCAAAGGTCACAAGATTGAGGTTTTCGTGCCTTGTGTGTAGTTTCAGAGCTGTTAGCTCCGCTAAAGCGCCGCCCAGTGAGTGACCACAAATGAGCGTCCGCTTGTCATAGTTGATGTGTGGTTGAAGCTCATCCCAGACCGATTTAAGAGCTATAACGAAGCCGCCGTGGCATAGTCGCCCACCAAAAGGCAATGGAACGGCAAACCCATCAAAAAAGAAATCTGTCTTCTGCTGCGATCCACGAAAGGCAATTACATCAATGCTTTTGCGCTTTGCAACGAACACCGTGGTTGATGTCATTATTGACTCAATCTTTTTGGTGTCTTTAATGCTTTCATCATAGGCTTTAGCCGCGTAGCGACAGCCCATGCTCAGTAAAACTGGGTCAAGTTTCATGCCATCCCCTTCTGGGTCTATTCTTCTGAATTTAGCGGGTTATCTAAAATACGCTCTATCTGCTCTGATAAATCATCCCGTATGTCGCGTAATTCTTCGTTGACTTCTCTAATACTATCATTGACTCGCTCTTCAAGCCCATACACATCATCACGCAGCTCACGGCTTGTTTCCGCAATAGTGTCATCACTACGCCGCGCTAAGTCCTCAACGCTGTCAACATCACTTTGCATTGACCTATATCTGTCCTGAAGATTCTGTATTTCTAGCAATATAGCATCTTCTTGCACCTGTATGAGTTGCTCTGCGGCCTCAATCTTAGTTGTAAGCACAGCGAGTGCCTCATCATAGCTAGAGAAATCTGGCGACACATAAGAGGTAACGGCCTCTTCTGCCGTTAGAAGTCTTTGGTAGAGTTCAAAACCGCCCCACATTGCAGCCATGACACTACCTAAAAACGGAATCGCCATAAGCAATTTGCCGCCAGATATTTTTAAGTCGCCAAACTCTACCTCTGCCATTGAATGTCCACCAAAGCGTTGAATGTATCAGAGCCGCCGAGCCTCAGTACCCCTAGCGGGTCTGTTCTTGGCGCATTGTTTGGGTAAACCTGTGTGCTTTCATAAAACTGGTCACGGTCAGAAAGGTTAATGTTTTGATATTGGCTGAATGCTGGGTTGTTGGATATGAGAAAAACAGCAAGGCTCTGGTCAGTGAAGCCTCCTGTGTCCCCGATATTCTCAAGCTGGTCATCCAGACTTTGTTGAACATCCGCCTGACTCATGGTCTGGATAGACTGCTCTGCCCGCTGGACNGTTCTTTGCTCGTCNTGACTTGGCGGCGCTACGTCAAAACGGCTGAAGTCTGGAAGCTGTGCGCTCAAAAACTGNCCAATGCTCTGNCCTGTNGCNATCGCATCATTGAAGTCATTTTCAAACTGCATTTGTGATGGAGGCGCAAGATCAGAGGTTGTAATGGTGTTCTCTTCTTGCTGCTGCGCTTGCTGCGCTATCACCTGTGTGATTTGGCTCTGCGTCCCCAGTGATCCTGCATCCTGAAAAAGCTGCTGCTCTGTCTCTACGGCTTGGGCCTGTTGCTGACTGACTGACATACGACTGCTGCTTAGTGACTGCTGCCCTGTCAATGATAAGGCAATGCCTACAACGTCAACCGCTGGCCTGATGACCTCCCTCTCTATGATTTGTTCCGGCTCTGGCTCGGGTTCTGGTATGGCTTTCTCTGCCTCGCGGCGTTCTTCCCTCTCCGCCTCTATTGGGTCATCCCGCTCTACAGGCTCCACACGCGCCACAGCGCGTTCCGGTCTAGGCTCCGGCCTTGGTTCCCGAATCACCTCTATCGTCTCTTCTATCGGCTCTGAAGGCTCCTCAATACGCTCTACAGGACGATCAAACCGCTCTGGCTCTCCAACACGCTCCGGCTCTTCAAATATCTCAGGTTCCGGCTGGCGTTGCGGTGCATCCGGTCTTGGCTCATCGCCCCGTGGCCCTTCCTCCGGAATCACGTTCAGCCCGAACATCTCCCGTTCCTCTTCCGGCTCGTAAGCTGGCGGGTCTGGTATCCGTTGCGGTTGTGGCTGGCCCTGCCGATCCGGCCTATCTACAAAAAAGAAATCCTCTATCTCGTCACCGAATACGGCATCTGTGTATTCATCTGTCACGCTGTCTTCTGCCACGGCATCCCAATATCCATCACAACTACTGTCATTTAGCGGATTCGTGCAATCAGCCTTACCCACAAGGCCAAAGTTTCCGTTACTATATGAGTTAGTCGCCAGATCGCCCCCGTAGTCCGAGATAAGCTGCGCTCCCGTTGCGCTTGCGTATGTGTCACTCATCGTGAACTTGTCACCGTAAAACTGCTGGGTATGCCAATACGGGTCAGATGCTGTGTCCCCTGTCCAACCAATAAATACGTCATGGTTGCTGATAAATACGTCATCATAGATGTACTCAAAGCCACCGGATGAATCAATGTTTAGCTGAAAGGTATTCATGGAAAACGGTTGGTTGTATTCGCGCACCTTGTACCACAGGAAGCTGCTGCGCTCTGAGTTTGTAGAATAATAATATCCGTCATCATCAAAGACGTTCCGGTCATCTAGGTCAGTCCACAGCGGAGCCAGCATATATGAGAAGTCGCCGACTTTACTGTCCAGATAGTTAGGCGTACCCGCGCTGAAGTTATAACCATCACAGCAATGCCCATGTGTCGGCCCTGTCTGTACTCCGACATTGTTTTTTGTCTGCGGAGACCAGAGTAAGATAAAGCCGTTAGTAGACATCCACGCATCAGTAAAAACCTTGTCCATATACGGGAAGTTATGGCCTAAAGGCACATGATGGGTCGCGTCATCCACCCCGTTCATGACCTGAGTCATACCCGTTGGGCTTAGGTCAGCGGCAGATGCGAACACTGAAAATAGGCAAAACGGCACAAAAAATAGGCAAAACGGCACAAACCTTCTCATCTTACCCTCCTGTCCGGCTCAGGAATCTTGTCTGGATTTGCCTCCCATAAGGCTTTGGCCTCATCCCCAATCTTGCCGTCATACGGACAAGGCGTACCAGCAGACATCATGCTGGCCCACACCCGATAGTCTTGGCACATCAACGAAACAGCCGCGACCCGCATTCCCATATCGTAAAGAGTCTTGCCTAGCTTNATTCGCTCACAGTTTACATCTCGGACGGACTTGCCAGTGGAGAACCCTAATATCTGGGTCTGAACTGCACCAGATATGCCTGTGGTGCAAAGGTCTTGCGAGTATGAGCTACCGATACTGGGTGCAATCGCAGATGGCGGTGGTGATTCTACCTTCTGCGTCACCCGCTGGGTTGAGTTGCTCACAGAGCTATTGGTATTGACGTTATTGTTCTGATTCATCGCCGTGATGTCAGAAACAGAATTTGTGGTCTGAAAGCTGGTGCTGTTGGATGTCGTGGTGCTGACGCTGGTGTTGTTGTTGGTGTTCTGGTTGACATTCGTAGCTGTGCTGACGGATGTGCTGTTNGTTGTGTTGTTGTTTGTATTCGTGGCGTTNGATGTATTNATATTGTTGATTAACCCATTGTATTCCATCGTGTTTACGTTGCGATTGTAATTATTCGCGCTGGAAGTTGAGGTATTAGTGTTCGTTGAATTTACCGTGGTCGTGTTGATGTTTGTATTGTTATTGGTAGACGTACCCGTGTAATTCGTAGTGTTCGTGTTTGTATTGTTATTCGTGTTTGTATTGGTAGACGTAGCCGTAGACGTAGCGGTTGATGTCGCTGTCGTGTTGATATTAGTCGTTGTGTCCTGTCCAAATGCAGGGGTAGCTGCCAGCAGNGCAGCCAGTACCAATAGACGTTTCATNTAATCTCATGCCAGACTCTACGATGGCTCGGTAGGCCATGTAATTGAATTTGGAAATCCAGCCTGTGCTGGTATATCTCGCAATGCCTGACGATATGCTTTCCATTCATCTGACATGGTAAGATCGCTGCCCGCTCTCCAATCTGTTGCTGCTAGTTTAGCATCTCTTGAGTCTCTCACTTCCTCCGCCGCTCGTTCATCGGCTTGAGACTCCCAAGTAGTCCATTCTGCCTCCTCCGCCTCCGTAAGAGGAACGACAACCCCATTTTCTATTAACTTGTATCTTGGCATCTGTTTCCCTTATGAAGTCTTTAAGTTGTAAATAAGAACCTTGCCACTGGTGATACTGTTATCAAAATAAAACCTGATGTCAGTGACTGCACCTGATACATTGTCCGAGTTGTTCCCCGCGATTACCACCTGAGAATTAGTTTCTACGGCTTGAGAAAACACACTGGGATTGAACCCATGCGTTTCGTTGATATTAAATAGGTAAATCACTGCACTAGCATGGTTATTGTCAACAAACCCGCCTATTTTGAATCGTGACTGACTTGAGCGACTATAAAAGCTGGTTTTAGCTTCAGAATAGTTATACTCACCTGATGTGATAAAAGAACCCCCTCTCTTCCATCTTAAGTACACCGCACCTGTGTCAGCCAAGTTGTCTAAAACAACCATATAGTTGTCATGCGAACTTGATAAACTTAAATCTATTTGAGAGACCGACGAACTCACAGTCGTAGCACTGAACAAATCATACGCTCCACCACCACCAGCATCGGCTAGTGAGAGCGTACCGCTGCCGTTTGTAGTCAGAACCTGACCGTTTGATCCATCACTGGTCGGTAAGGTAAAGGCGCTGACAAAGCTGGTTAGATTGGCATCNAGAGCTTGCTTCGCGTCCAGTTGCGTCTGGATGTTTGAGGTAACACCGTCAGAATAGTTCAGCTCTGCTGTGGTGCTAGTAACACCATCAAGAATATTCAGCTCTGCTGCGGTAGCCGTGACGCCATCAAGGATGTTCAGCTCTGCTGTCGTGCTTGTCACCCCATCCAATATGTTCAATTCAGCCGCCGTAGCGGTCACGGACGTACCATTGATGGACAGGCCATCCGTTTCCAGAACCCCGTCAATATCTGCGTTTCCAGAAACATCCAGCGTAGCAGCGTCAAGCTCACCCGTCAGAGTCACATTACGGAAGCTGGCTACATCTTTGTTTGAGTCTGCGGCGATGACCTTGCTCGCTGCAACTGTTCCAGCCGTCACATCATCCAGAAGATTTATGTTGGCCGCGCCGTCTGCGATGTCTCTGGCTTTACTCATTTACACTACCCTCACCTTCAGGTTTGCGGCGTTAACGGCAGTAATACGGACTTTGTTGGTGGCTGGAGCATCAAAGTTGTAATCTGTGCCTAATATGGCCCCCTGATTCAATACAGCCGCATCATAGTTTATAGCTACGCCGTCACTGCTAGGAAGGCTTGTCGCACCGCTGCCCTGATTCATTATGATTGCTAGATCAAGATCGTTGCCCAGAGTAAAGTGATTGGCATCTGGGATAGCGTCCAGTTGGGTCTTGTTCATTTGATTAGGAAATGTGGTGGTGCTGGTTGTGCTTTGTAGGGCATATTCTTTGATGGTGTCATCTCCGTTCATAGCCCCGAACATTTTTGTGCCATCTGCGGTTACAAACACGCCCGCGATCCCGTTGCCCGTAGCGTAGCTTTTACTTGCATAGCTCAAGGTGCTGGTGTCGTATGCGGTTGACAGGCTGTATTGATACACGGTTCCGCTGCTGTCACTCTCATCACAAACAAATAAAACTGTCCCATCACCATTAAAACAGAATCCCTGCGGATTTCCTGATTGTGTGCCTATGCTGGTTGATGAGGTGTGGCTGGCGGTGGTGACATCATAAGCGGTGCTCATAGTAAACTCTTCAATTTGGTCATCGTTATCGCTTATCGTGTATATTTTTGTGCCGTTATTATTTATTTGCACCCCTCTCATATTGGTTTGAACGGAGCTAGTGTTGTAAGAACCAACGGCACTACCAGCGGTGCTGATGTCAAATCCCGTACTGAGAGTAAACTGGTGAATAGAAGCATTGCTGTAGCTCACGATGTACATTTTTGTACCATCAGAATTAAAAGCTACGCCATCTATTCGTCCAAGNCCNAAAGAATTTGATGAGTCATACGATGCAGTGCTGACATCAAATCCAGTGCTAAGATGATACTCCTTAATGGAGCTATCACTTGTTGAACCAACAATCATCCTCGTGCCAGTAGAATTAAATGTGATTGCTTCAGGGCCAGAGGTTTGACTTGAAACGCTAAAGCTAGAAGTTAAACTCACACTGGCAAGATCATCTGCGCCAGATGTGGTCGTTACTGTGTTTGAATATGCGACAGCCTCTTGTATGGCATAAAGCTCTGCATTGACTGTGGCGTTTGTCCAAGTCTCTGAACCATAGGTTGCGTTTGAGTTATATTGCCAAGTACCTGAGCTATTCTTGGCTATATTTCTCTCGCCGTCAGTGCCTTTAGCAATCTTCCAAGTTGTTCTGTCATCTGTAGATACGCAGTAGTAGATATTGCCAGAACCCGCTGACTCACTGGCAGTCATTGAGTTGATGTCAGTCCAATAGGTTGAGTCTGTAGAAAGATTTGTATGGGCTGCATGATAGCCTGTGGTCGGATAGGTGGCTGATAATATGTTGTACTCAACAACATAGTCATTACTCTGTCCAAGTATGTACATTTTACCTGTCGCGGCAGGAGAGAAAAATATTCCAGTTGCATCCTGCGTACCACTTGAATGACTAAAATTATTACTTGTGTATGATGCAGTGCTGATGTCGTAAGGAGTACTCATTTCATATTCATACACACTTGCGACGCTGTGACCAACTAAATAAAATTTTGTGCCTGTTGAATTTATAAACAGACCGCGAGGATCAGATTGTTGCGAGCTTACTGAAAACTTCTTGTTTGCATAGCTTGCAGTCGTGACATCAANCCCAGTTGTCAGGGTATATTGAAAAATCTCATCACTGCCGTCCCTGCCAATGACGTACATAATTGTTCCATCAGGATTAAATTCTAGTCCTGTGGGGTCTGTGGTTTGAGAGCTTGAAATATTGAAACTAGCGTAACCGCTTGCAGTGCTTAAATCGTAAGCGGTTGTGAGCGGAACTGCGTATACTCTTCTATTAGACTCCCCAATCCACATGAGTTTGGTTCCGTCATTATTAAATCGCAGACCCCTCGGAGCGCTGTCTAAACCACTAGCATCATATGATTTACTTGCATATGAGGCAGTTGTTAGATCAAAACCAGTGCTGAGAGTATATTGGAATATTCTATTTTGAGTATCACCAGAAACAATCATTACCGTCCCGTCAGGGTTAAACGCAAGCCCTGTAGGGGTTCCTTCTGACTGACCGATATCAAAGTCATCTAATTTAGTTGCAGACGTAAAGTCAGCAGTAACATTTCCTGAAAGCTCTAAGTCTCCATCTGTTGTATTAAACTGGAGACCATATAGCTGCCATGAGCCTGAAGCCACTTGGTCAAATGAAGTCGGAGCCGTTAGTTGTGTAAATGCCCCCGCTGTGGATGTCAGTAAAAACACTCCAGAGTTTGCTTCAATGACTTTGCCCACATCCGCAGAGGCGAATGACCCTGAACCAAGTCCAAGAGTTAGAGTCATTGAGTACGCATATACTTTATTGTTCTGTTCTCCCACTATATAAAGCGTGTCGCCAGATGCACTAAATGCTAATCCTTTGGGATCATTATCTTGACTTGAAACGCTAAAGTTTCTGACATAGCTGGCTGATGAAATATCAAAAGCCGTACTTAGACTATATTCATTGACATCATCACCAACCTCTCCAACGACGAACATCTTCGTGCCATCATTATTAAATCTCAGCCCTTCTGCTGCCGTTTCTTGGGAAGTCAAACTAAAATTTCTTGTATAGCTTGCTGTGCTTACATCAAAGCCAGTTGTGAGGGTATATTGATTTACTTTTGCCGAACTCCGGTTGAGCAAGTACATAAATGTTCCAGCAGAGTTAAACACTATGTCGCTCGGGCTGTCTGTCTGTGAGCTAACGTCATAACTAACACTAGAGTAACTTGCAGTAGAAACGTCAAAGCCAGTCGTAAGGGTATATACAAAAACAGACTTAGTAGATGCTCCGCTACCTGTGATGAACATCTTTGTGCCGTCTGTGTTAAACGCCACGCCTTTTGGATAGTCTTCTTGGCTTGCGACAAAGAAGTCCTTGCTTGCGTAACTGGCAGTGCTGATGTCAAATGCTGTGCTGAGACTATATTGCTTGACTCTCCCTGAAGCATATCCCGCGATATACATATTCGTTCCATCGGGAGAAAAAGCGATAGCAAAAGGGTTGGTCTCTTCACTGCCTACACTGAAATCAGATGCTGATATGTGTGATGCCGTTGTTAGGTCAAATCCGTTAAAACTTAAAGTAGTCGCTGCCGCTGAGTTATATCTCGTATAGTTCTCTGGTGATGAATTAACCAGCCAATTATTATTAGTTGATCCAGTCTGAGATACTTCCTTTGTGACTGTGACGTTCGGAACCAACACGCCGCTGGTCAGCGTTATAGTTGCTTGCTCTCCCGCCAGAAATGTCTTAGTAAGCGTTCCACCCGTGACAGAAATATTATCAAGCTGGGTTTGAATGTTACTGGTGACGCCATCAACGTAGTTGAGTTCGGCTGTGGTCGCAGTGACCCCATCCAGAAGATTGATCTCCGCCGCTGTTGCAGTTATGGCCGTGCCGCTTAACTGCAAGGTCGTGGCGTTCACCTCCCCAGATGAACCATATGCCACCGCCTTGGAATTAACGATTGTGCCAGCCGTAGCCCCGTCCAATATGTTTATGACGGATGCGCTGTCACCTAAGTCTCTGGGTCTGCCCATTTATGTAATCCTCAAGACGGCTCCGTGGGCCATGTAATGTCGTTTGGAAATCCTGATTGTGCGGGTACATCTCGCAATGATTGACGGTATGTCGCCCATGCTGACTTGTTGCTACCGTTATAGTCCGGCATTTGTGTCCAATCTGTTTTGTCCAACTTACTGTTGCGCTCTTCACGAACTTGCGCCGCCGCCCTTTCATCAGCGGCAGCATTGTACTCCGCCTCTTCAGCATCCCATGCAGCTTCCTCTTCAGCGGTAAAAGGTACAGAGACTCCATCAATGATCTTTGTTCTAGCCATTACTTATCTCTTAAGATGTTTTCAGTCCGTAAAAATAAAAATTACCGCCAGAAAATGTGCCGCCAGCGGGATAAAGTCGGACTGAGGACACTGTTCCACTGATGTTATATATACCTCCCGCATAGGTCTCTATACGGTCTAGTCTAGCCGTTTCAGCGCGGTATAAGAATGAAGTGCTGTCATTAGCATTAGTATTATAGAGAAGTAATTGTCCTCCAGCTCTATCTTGGTATGCGCCTGTTTTACCAACAAATCCAATTTGCCTCGCAGTTTGACTACTTATGTCATTTAGAGTCGTTCCCTGTTGTTGAGTACCATAGTAAGCACCGCTAGTGATTAGGGAGCCGCCTTTTGTCACTCTCAACCTTAAATCATCAAAGTTAGTGCCATGCAACTCTGACCAGAAAATCATATAGATCGGGTATGTACTTGACGTTGAAAACTCTACATAGCTCGTTCCGGACGATATCGTTGTATTGCTAATAAATGTCCACGCACCCCCGCCGCCAGCATCAGCAAATGATAACGTCCCGCTCCCATTGGTCTGCAATACTTGTTCATTAGTNCCATCTGATGTTGGAAGCGTAAAAACACCTACAAAACTCGTGAGATTCGCATCCAGAGCCTGTTTGGCATTTAACTGNGTCTGTATGTTAGACGTAACTCCATCAGAGTAATTCAGTTCTGCTGCGGTAGCGGTGACCCCATCTAAAATGTTCAGTTCCGCTGCTGTGGCAGTCACCCCGTCTAGGATGTTGAGTTCCGCTGTGCTGCTGGTTACGCCGTCCAGAATATTTAATTCTGCGGCTGTNGAAGTAATGGATGTCCCAGCGATNTGAAGCGTTGTGGCGTTTACTTCTCCTGATGATCCGTACACTACACCCTTAGAATTAACAATCGTTCCCGCGCTTGAGCCATCCAATAGATTTAGCTCTGCTGCGGTTGATGTAACTCCGTCCAGTATGTTGAGTTCCGCTGCGGTAGATGTGAGGCCCAAGTTGGTGAGGGCTGTCGCTGCGTTATTGAGATCAGAAAGGTTGTTCGTTTTTGTCAGGGCTGATGATGCGCTGAATGTGCTGAACGCCTCTACTACTAGCGAATCATTCACAGCCGCGCCAGCCGCAAGCACGATGGATGTGCCGTTCGTGGCCGTGTATTCCGTGCCNTCCAGCAGTAGAACGCCATTCAGGTAGACATTAACAAACCCGACTGTGTAATCAACGGTGAATGTGGTTTGGCTCGCAGTCGCGG
>FUFK010050481.1_pt1 | contig 33563 bp, 39 predicted proteins | sample 1021851 | NCBI WGS metagenome assembly FUFK01 (sample SAMEA51879418, study PRJEB19060) | metagenome | reverse complement strand
GTTAAACCAGATGATGCAGTTTTTACTTCTATACCAAGCTCTTTTGCTTGATGCAAAATGTCAGCTGATGCTAAATCAAGTTCCTTTGCGATTTGATGAATTCGCTTTTTAGCCATTTACTCTTCCTCTTTTGACGCACTCTCTTCTTCGTCAGATTCCTCTATTTGTGGAGAGTCTCCAAGTCCTTCTATATCTATTTTATATCCAGTTAACTTTGCAGCTAAACGAGCATTTTGGCCTTCTTTTCCTATTGCTAAGGAAAGTTGACTATCTTTTACAACTACTCTTGCTGTTTTTAAATCTTCATCAATTTCAACTTCGTCAATATCAGCAGGCCCAAGAGCTTCTTTAATAAACCTTACTTTGTCTTCTCTCCATTCAACAACATCGAGTTTTTCTCCTCGTAGTTCATTGACTATCTGCCTTACACGATTACCTCTAGAACCAACACATGCACCNTTTGGNTCAACATTAGGATCATTAGAGAAAACTGCAATCTTNGTTCTACTNCCNGCTTCTCTTGCTATTGCTCTAAGTTCAACAGTACCATCAGTTANTTCTGGAACCTCTAATTCGAGCATTCTTTGGACAAATTCAGCTTTACTTCTGCTTACGATAATTGGAATACCTTTAGCATCTTCNCTTACTTCAGTNATTAAAGCTTTGACTCTATTNCCTCTTTCNAGACGCTCGAATGGTACTCTTTCACCAGATGGAATNACAGCTTCTGCATCTTGTAGNTCCAAAATTGTTTGATTAAATCTAGGATCAAATTGAGTTACNATTCCAGTAATAAGTTCNCCCTCTCTGCCNATATANGCATCTAAAACAGTNGCTCTTTTTGCATCACGAATTTTTGTAGTCATCATTTGCTTGAAGGATTGTGCAGCTATTCTTCCAAATTCATCTTCATCAAGCTCTACTTTCCACTCTTCAATAACGTTTCCTTCATTATCTAATTCTTGNGCNTAAATTAATACTTCACCACTATCTGGATTTANTGTTACTCTTGCTTCTTCTGCNGCCCCAGGAATCCTCATATATGCAGATCTAAAAGCAGACACTAAAGCTTCATACATNCTTTCTACAGCNACACCCTTATCNAGTGCTAAAGATTCAATTGCTTGTTTGCTATCACTTCCTAATTTCATAATTATCCCTTTACTCTTTCTTTAAATTGTTTAAATTCTATTTTTGCGTTCTTAATGTTTGAAAAACTTATTTCAATTTCAGTTATCTCTGTTTTTAAAACTATATTTTCTTCTCCAACTGAAACGAGGTCTCCTTCAAATGTATATACATCATTTATCGGATCAAATAATTTAACTTTTATTAACTCTCCTATTGAAAGTTCAAAATGCCTAAAGGATTTAAGTTTTCTTTCAATTCCTGGACTTGAAACAATCATATCGAATGAGCCTTTTTCGAACCCCAGATCTTCGACTAATCTATTTAATTGTCTATTTAATCTTGTAGTGACGTCGATATTTACATCTTCAACGGAATATATAAATACTTCAATTTTTGAAATATTTGGAAAATTGACAATGTTAAGATCATAAAGCTCTAAATTTTCATCTTTTAGATATGAGTCAATTTGTTGTTGGATTTCGTTTTCAGAAACCATAAAAACCTCCTCATAAAAAAAAGCGGGTTTGACACCCACTTTACGTAGCTAAATTGTCAATCTCAATTATATCAAATATAGAAACTTATTAAAAGGGATTTTTAATAAGCTTTTGAGAAAATAGCTAATTTTCCTTGAGTATTTTCGTTATTTATAGCTTTATCTGTTTTTTCTTCGTCTAAAACGTAACACCTGAGCGTAGCTTTGGTTTCTGCTTTAACTTTATCTTCGTCATCACTATTTTCATCCCAAAAACATGTAACAAAACCTGGATCTCCATTAAGTGCACTTATAAGGTCTTCATATGAATCTACATGTACTGTATTTTCTTTACGAAAATTCTTCGAAGATTCAAGTAAATTGTTATGGATATTATCTAAAGTTTCAGAGACTTTAGTACCAACATCATCGAAATTAACATTGAATTTTCCATCAACACCATCTCTTCTTGAGAAAACAACTGTTTTATTTTCAACATCTCTTGGTCCAATTTCAATTCTTAATGGCACGCCCTTTAATTCCCATTCATTAAATTTAAATCCTGGAGATATATTATCCCTATCATCTATATAGACTCTGAAACTTTTTCCTAATTCTTCTCTGATTTTATTCGTTGCATCTAATACTGATCCTTTAGAATCCTCGTTAGGTGTAATAGGAATAATTACAACCTGGTGTGGTGCTAACTTAGGAGGCAAATTTAAACCCTTATCATCTCCATGAGCCATTATTATCATGCCAATCAATCTAGTGCTGACTCCCCAGCTAGTTTGATAAGGATGTTGTAAATTATTTTCCTCATCTGAAAATTGAATTTCAAAAGCTTTTGAAAAGTTTTGCCCTAATTCGTGTGAAGTTCCTGCTTGTAAAGCTTTCATGTCTTTCATCATTGCTTCAATAGAATATGTTCTGGTAGCACCTGCGAATCTTTCATTTGCTGACTTTATACCTTTCACAACTGATACTGCAGCTGCATTTTCTGCAAATTCAGAATAAATTTCTAACATCCTAAGAGCTTCTTCGGTTGCTTCAGATTCTGTTGCATGAGCTGTATGGCCTTCTTGCCATAAAAACTCCGATGTTCTTAAGAATAATCTAGTCCTCATTTCCCAACGAACAACATTTGCCCACTGATTTATCAACATTGGTAAATCTCTATGGCTTTTGATCCATTTTGCAAACATATGATTAATAATTGTTTCTGACGTAGGTCTTACAACTAATGGTTCCTCGAGCTCTTTTCCACCTGCATGAGTTACCATTGCTAGCTCAGGAGAAAAACCTTCTACATGCTCAGCTTCTTTTTGGATAAATGAATTTGGAATAAATAGCGGAAAATAAGCATTTTGATGTCCTGTTTCTTTAAACTTTTTATCCAAATATGATTGCACACTCTCCCAAATAGAATATCCGTATGGTCTAATGACCATGGTTCCTTTTACGGGTGAATAATCTGCCAATTGAGCTTGTTGAATGATGTCGGTATACCATTCATTAAAATCTTCTGACATTGGAGTAAGCTTTTCAACCATGTTTATATATTAAAGGTTTTAATTTTCAATATCTTTATTTGTTGTAATCTCTATTACCGACTTTGTCTTTTGTTCAAAATTATTAATATCTCCCTGTATATTTAGCAATTCTTTTACATCTTCCTCAGCTATTTGAGCTGCATCTGCATCAGCAGCAGCAAGTCTTGCATCGATTCCTTCCTCAGCAATCAATCTTCCTTCTTTTAACAAGGCACCAACCATATCTTTCTCATCAACAACTTTTACAACCTGTCCTTTGATGAATAAATGTCCTCTTTTTTTGCCTGCAGCAATACCCAGATCGGCTGACCTCGCTTCGCCAGGACCATTTACTACACATCCCATAACAGCTACTTGAATTGGAAGGCCTTCTTTTTCAAGAACTTCCTGTGCTTCTGCAGCAATTTTTATAACATCAACTTCAGCTCTACCGCAACTAGGGCAAGCTATCAAGTCAAGTGACTTTCTTTCTCTTAGATTTAGGTACTCTAGTAATTGTCGGCCATATTTGGCTTCTTCTACTGGATCTGTTGTAAGTGACAGCCTTATGGTATCCCCAATACCTTCAGAAAGAAGCGTAGAAATTCCAGCGATAGATTTAATTAAACCACCAGGTAAAGGGCCCGCTTCAGTAACACCTAGATGTAAAGGGTATTCAACTGTATCCGCAAGAAGTCTATAAGACTCTATCATTAAAGGGACATTAGAGTGTTTTACAGAAATCTTAATATCATGAAAATCAACATCCTCAAGATATCTTGCTTCTAATAGTGCAGATTCAACAAGTGCTTCAGGAACAGCATCACCATATTTTTCTAGAATATCTTTATCTAAGGAACCTGCATTAACTCCTATTCGTATAGGGATATTTGCATTTAAACATTCTCTAGCTACTTCTTTAATTTGTTTTTCATTTCTAATATTTCCTGGATTTAGCCTCAAACCATGTACACCTGCTTCAACAGCTGCAAGAGCTAATTTATATTGAAAATGAATATCTGCAACAATTGGCACAGGACTTCTTGCACAAATTTTTACAAGAGATTCTGCAGCTTCTATTTCATTGCATGTAACTCTAACAATATCTGCACCATTATTAGCTAGTTCATAAACTTGCCCTAAAGTCTCATCAGTATCTCTAGTCTTTGTAGTTGTCATTGATTGAACAGATACTGGATAGTCAGAACCTACTCCAACTTTTCCAACTTGGATTTGCGATGTTTGTCTTCTTTCACTCATAATCTAATTGGTTGTGTGATATCTAAGTAAAAAGCTGTAATCCCTAAAAATACAAAAATAACAATTACAACAGCAGCAAGAGGATAGAGTTTCTTATCGGGTATTTTTTTACCAGTAACCCCTTCATAAAGTGCAAGTACGACTCTACCTCCATCTAAGGGTACAAGTGGAATAGAGTTGAAAACTGCAAGAAAAATATTTACAAATGCTAAGAGGGTAAATAAATTTACATATCCACCTTCAGCAATTTGGTTGCCTGCTTGAGCTAATCCTATTGGGCTAAGAGGTCTTGCTTCGTCTGGAACAACTTCCCCACTATATGTTCCTAAAAGTGTTTGTAAATTTTGTGGACTAAATAATGTAAATATTCCTTCGACTGCTGCTTTAGTCATATCAATTTCAACTAATGTTGTTGCAGATATTGAATCAATAATGCCCATCTTTTGATTTTCAATTGTTGGAGAAACACCAAGATAACCAGATTCATTATTTGCAATTACTCTTGATTCTAAAACTGCAGTTGTAACATAACTCTGACCATTTCTTGTGTACCCAATAGATACTTTAGAATTAGGATTTTCCTCTATATAGCCAACCAGTTCTCTCCAGGTTGTAACTTGGTTGCCATTAAAACTTGTTATTATATCACCCTCTTTAAGACCTGCTTTAGAGGATGGTGCCTCTAAAGATGAATCGGTTGAGGACACACCAATTGTTTCAATTTGGAGTGTTGGCTGCTCAACGCCATAAAAGGTAAAAATTGAGAAAAGAATTAGCCAAGCTAATACAAAATTTACAATTATTCCTGATGAAGCAATATAAAGTTTTTTTGTCCAAGAAGCAGTATGGAAAAGTTCATCAGAGTCATAACCTTCAACAGGCTCATTTTCATCCATGCCGGGAATTTTTACATAACCACCTAGTAAAAGGGCTTTAAGTCCGTACTCTGTATTGTTTCTTTTAAACGAAAATAACCTTGGTCCAAAACCAACAAAAAATTCAGATACTGCTATTTTTGATCTTTTTGCAGATATATAGTGACCTAATTCATGCAAAACTACAAAAAGCGTTAATAAAGCAATCGTTAAAAATGCGTTCATATATTAATTATTACACTTATTAAATTAAATCTAAAAACTGTATAAAAAGAACTAAAACAGGAAAACTTAGTATTTGAGAATCTACTCTGTCTAACACGCCCCCATGACCTGGCAAGAAATCACTCGAATCTTTTACGTCTAATGACCTTTTAATTCTTGATTCAAATAAGTCACCCAATACACCAAATAAAATAAAGATTAATGAAATCAGCAAAGTCGGAATAGTTTCTATCTCAAAATTGTTACTTAAAACAATATACATAGCTAGTGAACCAGTAATTAAACCTGCAAAGAATCCCTCTACTGTTTTATTTGGTGAAATTTCTTCATATAGTTTTCTTTTACCATATCGTCTACCGAATTCATACGCAGCAATATCAGAAACAGATATAGAAATAAGAGCCAAAAAGGTAAATAAAGCTCCAACGTTTTGAAGCACATAACCTATGCAAGCTAAACCTGTACCAAACCAAATCAAAAATAAGAATGAACTTCCAAATTTTTCATATATCCCATAAGTTACAAAAGTCCCTGTGTAGATAATCACGCCTATCGGGAAAATAAAGAGTGGTACATGAATATTTTCTAGACCATAAAAGTATGCAATTACAAGTGGTGCAAGAGATGCGTACAGCAGTAAAGGATACGGAATAATTACTCCATAATCAAAAATATCAAACCATTCTTTCGTAGAAATTAAAGCAACAAGTATTAATAAAATAAAAGCTGAAGTTTTATTTAAGAACAGAAGGGAAACAACTAATAGTAACCCTAATCCAGTAAACACCCTTGGATTTGATGTAAACCTATTCCCTTTATCTTCATTGTCTGTATCATATTCGCTTGGCAAGCCTTCGTCATCAGGGATTTCAATATAACCAGGCCAAAATGTTCCATCGTTGTCAGACTGTAAATACTTATTAAACTTCAAGAAGTTCATTTTGCTTTACCGTAAGCAACTCATCAATTTTATTTACAAAATTGTCAGTGATGTCTTGTACTTGAGTTTCTAAACGTTTAATTTCATCAGCAGAATGATCATCTTTTAATTTAGATATTTCATCAATTCCAAATCTCCTATGAGTCCTAATTGATACTTTTGCATCTTCTGAAGCTTTTGATGCAACTTTTCCTAATTCTTTTCTTCTTTCTTCTGAAAGAGCTGGAATAGGTATACGTACTACTTCGCCATCATTTGTTGGATTAAGGCCTATGTCAGCATTTAATATTGATTTTTCAATTTCATCTAATGAATTTTTGTCAAAAGGTTGAATTACTAATAGCTTTGGATCCGGAACTGATATAGTTGCGAGTTGTTGAAGAGGTGTTTTTGTTCCATAATATTCAACTGTAAGCTTGTCTACTAGTGCTGGGTTTGCTCTTCCAGTTCTTATTGTTGCAAACTCGTCCACTAGATGATTTATAGTAGTGAGCATTTTATTCTCAACTTCTTTGATTAATGTTTCAGACATAAATCTATTTTATTAATGTTCCTAAAGATTCACCAGTTAAAGCTTTGTATATATTTCCAGTTGTTGTGCCGTCAAATACTCTTATAGGCATTTTGTTTTCTTCGCATAATGTAATAGCCGTAAGATCCATCACTTTAAGTTTGCTAGAAACAACTTCTTTATAAGATATCTCATCGAATTTTTTTGCATCTTTATCTTTTTCAGGATCTTTATCAAACACACCATCCACTCTTGTGGACTTAAGCATTAAGGATGCTTCTATCTCAGCAGCTCTTAAAGATGCGGCTGTATCAGTTGTAAAATAAGGATTACCAGTGCCTGCTGCAAAAATCACTACTCTTCCTTTTTCTAAGTGCCTAATAGCTCTCAGTCTTATATAAGGTTCAGCAACTGCTGTCATTGTGATTGCAGACTGAACTCTTGTTTGAGTTCCATTTTTGTCTAAAGCATCTTTTAAAGCTACAGCATTGATTACTGTTGCTAACATTCCCATATAATCAGCATTAGCTTGTGCCATATTTTTTGCNGATTCTTGTACTCCTCTGAAGAAGTTTCCACCACCTACAACAACTCCAATTTCAATACCTTTGTTGTTAGCTTCTGTTATTTCAGAAGCGATTCTTTCAATAGTTTCTGGTTGTATACCAAAGTTTGATACCGGATCTGCAAAAGATTCTCCGGAAAGTTTGAGAAGAATCCTGCTCATAATTTAGGCTCCTACTTCTATTCGAGAGAATTTCTTAATATAAATTTTTTCACCTAATCTACCAGAAAGTTCTTCAATCATGGTACCTACTTGGCCTTCGTAAAAGTCTGGATTACAGAAAGTTTGTTCATTTAAAACATAATCTTTATAAAAAGATGAAATTTTACCTTCAACAATTTTTTCAATCACTTCTGCAGGTTTACCTTCATTTTCGGATTGTTTTTGAATTATATCTTTTTCTTCATCTATTCTTGACTCAGGTACTTCGTCAATATTTACAAATTCTGGTTTTAATGCAGCAATATGCATAGCAATTTGTTTTGCAACATTTTTAAACTCTTCCGATTTGGCAACAAAATCAGTTTCACATGCGAGTTCAACTAACACTCCTGATACGGCTCTATCTTGTTGGTAATGTATATAATCACCAATTGTTCCTTGATTAGCTTCCTTATCAGCTCTTTTCTTTGAATCTGCTAATCCTTTTTCTCTTAAAAATTTAACCGCTTTATCAAAATCACCAGAGCTTTCTGAAAGAGCCTTTTTAGCATCCATCATTCCTGCACCTGTCATATCACGTAATTTTTTTACGTCTGAAGCTGAGATTGTCATTACTCACTCTCCTTATTTTCGACTTGGTCTCTTTTACCTGAACCTTTTAAGCAAGCATCTGCTATTGCTGAAGCTATAAGTTCAATTGACCTAATTGCATCGTCATTTCCTGGAATTAAGAAATCTATCCCTTCTGGGTTTACATTAGAATCAGCTAATCCTATAACAGGTATGCCTAATTTCTGAGCTTCTGTAATAGCTGTAGTTTCATTTGCAAGATCTACAACAAATAAAGCATCTGGAAGTTTGTTTAGATTGACAATTCCACCAATTGATTTATTTAATTTTTCAATTTCTCTTTTTATTTTAAGTCTTTCAGATTTTGTATATGCATTAATCTCACCTGAAGATTCTAAAGATACTAATTCTTTCAAGTAAACAACTCTTTTAATAATTGTTTTAAAATTTGTAAGCATTCCACCAAGCCATCGAAAATTTACGTATGGCATTCCTGCTCTATTTGCTTGATCTTCAATAACTTGTTGAGCTTGAGGTTTAGTTCCAACAAAAAGAACTTTTCCNCTGTTAGCTACTAATTTTTGAACGTAGTCTTGAGCTTGTTCTATAGCTTCATATGTAATTCTTAAGTCAAGAATGTGAATGCCGCTTTTTGCGCCATAAATATATTTGTCCATTTTCGGATTCCATCTTTGAGTTTGATGGCCAAAATGCACACCTGCTTCAAGCAGATCTTTCATTGATGTAGACATCTAATTTCTCCTTTGGTTAATTCATCCCACATTCCTTGCCTAAGCGGTTTCCAAACTTTCGTTCACCAAGGAAACTTGTAAATGTGGTGTCTATTTTCTTTAAAAATTCTAATATTAATGCTGTATTAATCAACCCCTTGGATGAGATTGTTTGTATTTTTTCTTCAATTGCTTTTTTGATACATGTGTATATATTTGAGTAGTATTTGGATCATTGTGACCAAGAAGCTCCTGTACTATTCGTAAATCTGCTCCCCCGTCTAAAAGATGTGTTGCAAAAGTGTGTCTTAAGCTGTGTGGAAAAGTTCCAACTCTAAGTTTTACAATTCTTCTTATTTCCCTATCACTTAATTTNCCGCCCCTNATGCCTAAAAATAAAAATTGACCAGATTTTTCATTNGCAAATATTTCTCTAGCAATCTTTAAATAGTTATTAATACTATTAAATGCACGTTCAGTTATTGGTAAAACNCTCTCCTTACTACCTTTCCCCAAAACTTTAATAGATTTATTACTTCTAATATCTTTAATCACGAGATTGCTAACTTCACTTACTCGAAGGCCAGATGAATACATTAGTTCTAATATGGCTTTNTCTCTAATCTCTTTATTGTNACTTACAGGTAAAGAATCNAGNAGTTCATTAATNTAATTTGCGGTTAATACATTTGGAAGTTTTTTATCTGTTTTTAAGCTTGTAACTCGTTTAATTTGGTCTTTTTCAAAATAATCATTTTCTGCACTCCAAAACAAAAAAGATCTAATAGATGTAATTTTTCTGTTGATTGTAGATTTTGAGTAATTTTTTTTAGAACAGATTTTTAAAAAATTTGAAAACTCTCCTACATTGTTCTCTTCATTCAAATACTGAGAAATATCATTTTTGTAAGACTTTATAGTATTTGGCGAATAATTATTAATTTTTTCAAGTGTATTTAAATATTGATTTAAAATTTCTTCTTGATTGCTTTTATTATCTAGCTTCAAGTCTTTTCTCAAGTCTTCTTTGTAATCCAGAAAGGATGAGTGTAATAATTAAATACATCACAGTAAGAACGAGATAAGTTTCTGCAAATCTAAATGTACTTCCAGAATATAACCTNCCTCTATACGTTAGATCTTCTACTGCTAATACTGATAACAATGAGGAGTCTTTCATCATAGAAATAAAATCATTTCCTAGTGCAGGAAGCATATTTCGAAAAGCTTGAGGCAAAACTATATGTCTCATTACTTGTCTTTCAGATAGACCTAGCGATGCTCCACCCTCTCTTTGACCTACAGGTACAGATTCAATTCCAGCTCTAAATACTTCAGCAATATATGCTCCATAAAATACTGAAAGTGCAATTATTGCTCTAACCAACATTGGGACGTTACCATTATTAATGTTGAAAAATTCTGCAGCTCTAACGACTACTACGAAAGCAATTGTAAAAATAAGTATAAGCACGGGAACCCCACGAATAAATTCGATGTATGTTCTTGAGATTGTTCGTGCAAATTTATTCTTGGAAATCCTTCCTATTCCAGAAATCAATCCAAGAAATAAAGCAATTATGAATGATACAAAAGTTGAAAGAAAAGTAATTGTAAGTCCGGGAAGTATAAAATTAAAAGCTTTGTTGTATTCAGGCTCTGAATAGATCATAAATAGCATATAAGCTATAACTCCACTTAGAATAAGAATCCACCAATTATCTGGTTTAAGAAGATTTTTTATTTTCATTTGTATCCATAATAAAGCAATAGGCACGGATATCCGTGCCTATTACAAATTTAAATATAAGTAAACTTTTACTTATACTTCGCAGTCCTCTGGAAGATATTCTTCTGGAATGTTTTCATCACATTCTGCGATATCATCATAAGTTACTGAGAAGTCAGGTGAGAAGAACTTAGCATTTATTTCAGCAAGTTTTCCACTATCCTTCATTGCTGCCAACCCTTGATTAACTACATCTACTAATGGACTTCCATTAGGAAATGCAAAACCGAGTTGTTCAGAAGTTAAGTCGCCACCAACCAATTTAACTTGGTCTTTGTTGGCTCCCATGTAACCTAAACCAGCTGTTTCATCAATGATTGATGCATCTGCATCACCAGATATAACAGCTTGGATTGCAAAGTTAAAATCATCAAAAGCTTGGACTTTATCTTCTCCAAGTTCTGAAACTGCAAACTCATAGTTTGTAGTACCTTTTTGAGTNGCTACTGTNTANTCTCCATTTTTGAGATCATCGATACTTGTAATTTCNGTNTTTCCAACTGCTACAAGTACTCTTTGNGCTAAATTAATATATCCATCTGAAAANTCGATNATTTCATCTCTTTCAGCTGTNATAGTAATTCCATCACCTGCGACCATGAATTGNCCNTCAGCNACTGCTTGTATCATTCCATCCCATGCTGCNGGTATNTAAACTGGTGTNAAGTTCATNAACTCACCCATGTGNTTAAAGACATCATAGTCCCAACCTTTTGCTNCACCNTCAGCGGCATCAATATAGTTAAATGGAAGATACGCATTTTCTACAGCAAATGTAAATTCACATCCACCTAGATCAGGTAATCCNTTTTCTCCTGTTGTAATTTCTACCTCATCACAAGGTGTAGCGTCAGCGCCTCCACACGCAGCTGCAACCAATGCGAGAACAAAAATTAAAAGGAGTGATTTCTTAGTTTTCACTTAGTAAACCTCCGTTTTCTTAAGTAATGATTATTGCATAAAAATGCATATAAATGCATAATTATACATATTTTTTATTCATCTAATGTATTTTTATAAACTGGTGGTCTTTTATCTAAAAATGCTGACATTCCTTCAGCTGCATCTGAATGAAGAAATCTTTTATTTTGGTTTTCTGTTTCTAAATCTAACGATTCACTGAATGTTTTGTCCAAACCTTCTCTTATTTGTTGTTTAATCATGCATATAGATATGAAACTTTGTTTGTTTAAACTTTCTATTAATGACTCGAATTCTTTATCCATGTCTTCCAAAGAACATAACTTATGTAAAACACCAAGATTATTTAACTCAGTACCATTAATTTCATTTGATGTCATCATTAAAGATTTTGCTTTTTGAATTCCAATAATTCGTGGTAGAACCCATGAACCACCAAAATCAACAACTAAGCCTCTCCTAACAAAAACTTCAATAAACCTTGTCTCTGGTGTAGCAATTATAAAATCACTTAAAAGCATCATATTTGAACCAGCACCGGCAGCAATACCATTAACAAGCGAGATTACTGGTTTTTTACAATTCCATAAAGTTTCTGCAGCATTTGATACATCTTCCATTAAGGAGTTAATATTTTCACCCAGTTGTGCTCCAGCAGAATAATTACCATTAATATGTTTAATTACTAAATACTTCTGATCACTTTTTTCAAAAGATTCAATTTCAGATTTTAATGATTTCCAATCTCCTGAACTTATAGCATTAAGAGAAGCTTCATCATTAAAATATAGATACTTAATATCGTTTTCAATTTTTGATTCAAGAACCATATTTCAAGTTTAATATATTTTAATTTAGAATGTAGTTATGGGATTTGATCCAAATAGACCTTATAAAGCAAATAAGACTGATTATATAAATATTATTTTTGCTTTCATACTTACAGCAATAGTTGTTATATGGGCTTTAAGCTAAAAGATTTTCTGTGAATATTAGATAAACCATATTTTGAGATAGCCTCTCTGTGCTCTTTTGTTCCATAGCCTTTATTCTTTTCAAATGAATATTCAGGATATTTTTCTGAAAATTTAATCATTAAATTATCTCTAAGAACTTTTGCGACAATACTTGCTAAAGCTATTGCTCTACAATTATCTTCTCCTCGTACAACAGAGATAGATTTAAAGTCATTTATTTTAAAATGATCAACATATACTATTTCATTGCCAGTGTAGATATCAGAGATTGAGTCAGTTAATACTTTTTCATTAGCATTTTTGATTCCAAATTGATCAATAAAATTATTTGATGATTCATTAAATGAATACTCAATGTTATTTTCTTCAACCATTGAAAATATCTCTTCTCTTTTTTTTGCACTAAGTTTTTTTGAATCTTTTACATTAGTTAGAAGTGCTAGATGTGAATAATTAATCTTCACTGCAGCAGCGCATATTGGACCAGCAAAGGAACCTCTACCTACTTCATCTGCTCCTATAATGTACTGACTTGGATCTTCTGACCAAACTTTATCTTCAATCATTTATATTTGTAAAATTTTCAAATGGAAAGATGACATAAAAAGCTTTTCCAACAATATTATTGTAAGGTATTGTTCCGATGTATCTGGAGTCTTGGCTGTTTATTCTGTTATCACCTAAAACAAATATCTCACCATCAGGGACTATGTATGTTTGGTCTTTGAAGTATCTACCTTCTTCAATATTAAGCACTACAAATCTGTTGTTATTTACAAAAACTTCTCCTGATTGATTAATAACTACTTCATCACCACCAGTACCAACAACTCGTTTAATTAATGCNGTATTTAAATAAGTNTGATCATTNGTTAGTTTCCAAATCTGTAAAGACTCTATAAATTGGTCATAATAATTTTCATCAAACTGTGTTTGNGGACCATAAAANACAACAATATCACCTGTAGTTATATCTGTTTCTATAAAGGTATTCTTTACTACTAAAACTCTGTCATTAACTTGTAAGGTTGGTTCCATAGAAGATGATGGAATGAAATAAATTTGTACAAGAAAAGTTCTGACTAATGTAGCTGCAACAATAGCTAGAACGATTATTAGTGATGACTTAATTAACTTCTTTATAATAATAAAAGTTTAATTACGATCTTCNTTTATTTTGGCTGATTTACCAACACGATCTCTTAGATAATAAAGTTTAGATCTTCTTACTTTACCTTTTCTAATGACTTCAATAGAGTCAACAATTGGTGCATGAACAGGAAAAATTCTTTCGACACCAACGCCAAAAGAAAGTTTTCTAACTGTAATAGTTTTATTTACTCCTACACCATTGATAGCAATAATTACACCTTCAAAAGTCTGAATTCTTTCTCTATTTCCTTCGGATACTTTTACGTTAACTTTTACAGTATCTCCAGGACCAAAGGAAGGTAAGTCTTCCTTTAAGAATTCGTTTTCAATGCTTTTTATTAAGTCCATAGTTGCTCCAGATGAGAATTATATAATTAAATTAAGTTTATATGTCTTTTAAATTATTCTTTTTCCATTCATCTATTTTTTGATGATTTCCAGACAAAAGTACCTCTGGTACTTTCTTATTTTTAAAGATTTCAGGCCTTGTGTAGACGGGATAATCAATTTTATTATCTGTAAAAGTTTCACTTTTTAATGATTCAGGATTTCCTANCACATCTGGGANTTTCCTAATCAACGCTTCTAATAAATACAAAGCTGGNACTTCTCCNCCAGAAACAACAGATTGACCAATTGATATTTCATAATCAGAATGAATTTCTAAAATTCTTTGATCANAACCNTCNTATCTACCACATANNAANTTAATTGACTTGTATTCAAGTAATTCACTTATAAGNTTTTCATTTAANTGTTGTCCTGATGGGGTTAGNAAAACATTAATATCTGCCNTGCTNGAAGTTATAGCTTTGTCTAANGGTTCTGGCATCAAAACCATTCCNGGNCCACCGCCATANGGAGCATCATCAACTTGTTTATATGTTCCNATGCCAAAATCTCTTANGTTTGTTGAATTTATAGCTACTAAATTATTTTTNAATGCNTGATTAATAATCCCNGTATTTTTCCATTCTTCAATTAGATTTGGAAATAATGTTATTACATTGTAAGAATTCATCTTTTTTCTAAAGTATTTTTTGTTTCAGTGAATTCTGTATACAGAGTATTTCTCAAAATAGGATTTTTATTTTCAGACTCAATTATTTGAACAAATTGATCTTCAGTTGTTTCTTGCCCATGATCTGCTCCTGAAGCTCTGCTAATGTTTTCATTGATGAGAGTACCTCCTAAATCATTAACTCCAGCATGAAGAAGTTTACCTGCTCCATCATGACCCAATTTAACCCAACTTGCTTGAATGTTGTCTATTGAATTTACAAAGTAAATTCGCGCTAATGAGTGAATAAGAACGACTTCATCCCAAGTAGGTCCTGGCATACTTTTGCCTTGTAAGTAAATAGGTGAACCCATATGTACAAAAGGAAGCGGTACAACTTCAGTAAATCCATTTGTTTTGCTTTGAACATTTTTAATTAATGAAAAATGATTAACCCAAGAATCTATATCATCAATATGACCAAACATAATTGTTGCAGTAGATTTTATCCCTAAGCTATGNGCTACTTCCATAACATACGCCCATTGTGAAGAAGTTATTTTATCAGGGCACAGATATTTTCTAACCCTGTCATCTAGTATTTCAGCTGCAGTACCAGGAAGTGTGTTTAGTCCTGCTTTTTTTAATAGACTTAAGTACTCTTCTACACTCAAATCAATAGTTTCTGCACCTTGCCANATTTCTAAAGGAGTGAAACCGTGAATNTGCATTTCTGGAACAGAAGCTTTTATNTCTTNNACCATTTTTAAATAAAACTCTCCCGTATAGTCAGGATGAATGCCNCCTTGTAAACAAACTTCTGATGCACCCATATCATATGCTTCGACAGTTCTTTCAACNACTTCTTNNATNTCAATGGTGTATGGTTTTTCTTTTAAATTTAAACTATTAGGACCTTTAGAAAATCCACAGAAACCACATTTGTAATAGCATTGATTCGTATAATTAATATTTCTATTCTTTACATAGGAAACATTATTTCCGTTTTTTAAAAAATTTAACTCGTTAGCAACATTTGCAATATCATTTATTTTTTCTCCTGCGGTATTAAACAATACTCTTAGATCATCATTATTAATTTGATATCCATCTAATACCCTTTTCAATAATGAGTCAATTTCAGAATGGTTGATTTGACTTTTATTGTTAAAGACAAAATTATTTAAATTTGGGATATTTTTCCCACTACCAGGAGACCAACTTGTCTCTTTTCTTCTAAAGCCTCTGACATTTCTAGTTTTTAAGAATCTAAAAAATCTTTCTTTATCAAATTCTTCTCTTGCCTCATCAATAGAAAATACGGGAGAAAGCAAAGTTCGCTCATAGAAATTTAGACCTTCTAGGTTTTGAAGTTCTAATATCTGTTCGGAACTCCAGTCCCTGAGGAGTAAATCTGAAACTCCTGCATTAGCAAATTCAATTGCTTCCTCAATTGTTTCAACGTATGTCGATGTTATAAAACTTGTTTTTGAGTTAATAGATTTAAGGAATTGTAGTTCTGAATTAGTAGAAATTAAAATAGTGTGTGGCTTTAGTCTATCGATAACTTCTAATGCGATTTCAATATTATTTTTAAAAATGTAAATCAATCTTTTCGGATGAAGAGATTTAAACTCCTTCCAGTTTTCATCAGTAACCATCCATACGTCTGAATTTATAGTGATATCCTTTGACACTGTTTGAAATTCCTTATTATGTAAATTATCTGTATTTACTGATACGTCACTTTTTATTAAGAATGTAGAAGTTCCCTCTTTTTTTCTTGAATTTAAATATATTTCGTTGTCGTTATCACATGGTCTGATTCGAAGAAAAGAAATGTTATTGTTCATTGTGTTCTTTTGGATATCCATCTGTATCAATAATATTATTAACTTTTTCAAAAATTTTACTATTTAACCATTCTTTTTTTATAAATTCGGGATAAATGGGTAATCTCTTTTTTAAGACTTGACCTGTACTTGAAATATCTAATTTTAATTTATTTATATTTGGCCATAAATGATCTGGATTTACCCAATCAATAGTTAATGGAGATATTCCACCTAAATCATTAATGCCGCTTTTTAAAAATATTGTTATATCTGGTGAAAGATTTGGTGGAACTTGAAGAGATATATGTGAAGGGGCATAAATTCTAGTTGTGGCAATGATTCTTAAAAATAAATCATTTGTTATTTCAGAATTATTCTTCATTAATGTATTTTTCTTTGCTCTGAAATTTTGTAATATTACTTCCTGAATTGCAGAGTTCTTTTTTACATAATCAATTAAATTTGATATATCATTTACAATTTCTTCTTTTGTTGAGGTTAAACCAAGAAGTAATCCAGTTGTGACTGGATATTTTTCTTCTAATGCATTGTTAAGGGTATCCAACCTTAAATCAATATATTTAGTATCTGTTTTGTAATGAGCTTTTCCCTTATCGTATATATTTTTTGAAAATGACTCAATCATAACCCCACCAGATGGTGAGTGTTTTTTTAACTCCTTTATCTCTTGTTTGCTCATTAAACCAGGGTTGGCGTGAGGGAAAAGATTAAATTTCTCATTTACAACCTTCATAGAACTAATTAAATAATCATGAGTTGAGGAATGGCCTAATTCTTTAAGTTGGGTTAAAGCAAAATCCCATTTGAGCTCTGGCTTATCTCCTAAAGTAAACAAAGCTTCATANCAACCAGCTTCATCACCAGCTTCTGCTATTGAGAGAACCTCTTCTTGATTTAAATAAGTTCCACCCTCTTTTGGAGATTTTACAAATGTACAATATCCACAATTATCTCTACACATTGTTGTTAGTGGAATAAATACTTTAGGACTATATGTAATATTGTCGCCAAAGTAATTTGTTTTCTTCTCAAAAGCATTAGCCAACAGTTCTTCAGTTGAAACTTCTCCAAAGATGGAATCATTAATTTTTTTTGTTAATTCTGTCATAAATAACGGTTTTAAGGTATATTATTAGTTGATTGTAACAACAATTAATCAATAATCTTGTGAGGGTTAATGGCAAATGTTTCTTTAGTTGGCTTTGGAAGAATAGGTAGAGATCTATTTAGGCAAACATTAGGTGATACAGATATAAACATTGTATCTATTTCTGACACTGCTGATAAAGCTAACTTAATTTATTTATTAAAGTACGACTCAATTTATGGAAAGCTAGATGCAGAAATTGAGGATTCTGAAACTGGTGTTGTTGTTAATGGTAAAGAAATCATATTTAATTCTTGGAAAAATGGTGACGAAGCAAATTGGGATGAACTAAACACTGACATCGTAGTTCTTGCAACTGGTAGACCAAAGACTAAAGAAGAAGTTGATAAACATTTATCCAAAGGTTGTAAAAAAGTTATCGTTGCCTCAACTCCCGAAAATTTTGAAGATATACAAATATATGTGCCAGGTGCAAACGATGAAGTTATAGATTTAAACTCAAGTGTATTTTCCTTGGGTTCCAATACAGCAAATGCAGTTGCACCTATTCTTAAAGCTTTAGATAGTAAAGTTGGGGTTGAAAGAGCATTTCTCACGACTGTTCATGGATATTCAAATTCAAACCGTTTAGCAGATGTAGCAGGAGAAGGTTTTAGACTTAACAGAGCGGCTGGTGAAAATATTATCCCAAGTATTACAAAGTCTTCTGAGGTAATATCAAATGTTCTTCCATTCATAGAAGGAAAGATAGCTTCATCTTCTATGACAGTACCAATACCTGACGGAAGTACAGTTGATTTGACAATTGATATCAAAAACGAAACAAGCATTGAAGATATCAATAAAATAATTGAGGATGCTTCCAATTCTGATTTAAAAAACATTATCGGGTTAACATATGATCCAATTGTTTCTTCTGATGTTGTAAGAAGTACACTCTCGGGTTTAGTGGACGGGTTGGCAACAATGGGTATTAATAATAAAAAAATTAAACTCATTATTTGGTTTGATAATGGTTGGGGTTATGCAGCTAGAATTGTCGATACAGTAAAAAAGCTTGGTCAGGTGTTATAAATGGGTAATGTAGCAATAAATGGTTTTGGAAGAATTGGACGTTCTATATTAAGAATAATTGTTGAAAATAATTCTGATATAAATGTTGTTGCAATTAATGACCTCGGTAATTATGAAAATCTTGCATATCTTTTGAAACATGATTCTGTAATGGGGATTTTGGATAGTGATGTACAAGTTGATGGAGACAATCTTTTAGTTGGAGATAGAGTTATTAAACTTACCTCAATAAAAGATCCCGCTGAGCTTCCATGGAGCGAATTAGATGTGGATGTTGTAATTGAATCAACTGGAATTTTTAGAGATAATGAATCCCTTAATAAACACATATCTGCTGGTGCTAAAAAAGTATTACTTACTGTACCACCCAAAGATGAAATTGACGCAACAATAGTTTTAGGTGTAAATGACAATGACTTGAAGCCAGATGATAAAATTGTCTCTAATGCATCATGTACTACAAACTGTTTAGCACCGATAGCTAAAGTACTGGATGATAATTTTGGAATCAAATCTGGTCTTATGACCACAGTACATGCATACACTAACGATCAAGCACTAGCTGAAACAACACATAGTGACTTTAGGAGAGGCAGAAGTGCTACCCAAAATATAATTCCTACTTCAACAGGCGCAGCTAAAGCAGTTGGTATGGTTTTACCTGAATTAAACGGTAAATTAGATGGGATGGCAATGAGAGTTCCTGTGCCAGATGGAAGTGTAGTTGATTTAGTAGTGGAATTAGAAAAATCTGTTTCTATAGATGATGTAAATAAAGCTGTTAAGGAAGCTGCAGATAACGAACTGAAAGGTATTTTAGAGTACTCTGAAGTTCCTCTTGTATCTACCGATATATTAAATAATCCACATTCAAGTATTTATGATGCATCTTCTACACAATTAATAGACGAAAATCACGTCAAAGTTGTATGTTGGTANGACAACGAATGGGGTTACTCAAATAGAGTTGTAGATCTTATTGGAAATCTATTANATAATGGATAACAATCTTCCAATCGCTCCGGAAGCAATTGGAAATTATGTAACATATAAAAAAATTGGAAACTATGTTTACACATCTGGACATGTACCTATTACAGAACAAAAAAAATATGTAGGAAAGGTACCAACTGAAATTTCAATAGATGAAGCCTATAAAGCCGCAGAGTTGTGTGCTGAACTTACTATTGCAACTATTAAAAAACATGGGTCCATTGAAAACTTGCAACCTGTAAATGTTATTGGTTTTGTAAATGCTAATGAAGGTTTTGGAGACCACGCAAAAGTCCTCAATGGATTTACAGATAAACTTTCAGAGTACTTTAGTGAAAAGTCGACACGATCAGCTGTAGGTGTTGCTAGTTTACCGTTAAATGTATGTGTAGAAGTACAGTGTGTTTTTATCTATGGGTAAATTAATAGGAATATCCACTGGTCTTAAAAATGTAGATATGGCACCTGGTAATATTCCATGCGTTGTTATTAATAGTGATTTTGTTAAAGCATGTAACAACTATGGAAATACTGCTGTTATCTTTGGGCCACAAGAAAATTTAGAANTGATAGACGTATCAAAATTTGATGCAATAGTAATTTCTGGTGGTGGNGATATTAACCCAAATATCTATGGAGAAGAAAAACTCGAAAAAACAATAAGAATTTCNNATAATAGGGATAGCACTGAATTGGCAATGTTTAAATCTGCAGAAGAACATAATATAAAAACTCTTGCTATATGTAGAGGACATCAATTATTAAATGTTTATAAAGGTGGGACACTTTATCAAGATCTCAAAGGTAGTGGATTTAATCAAATTGACCACGATAAACCATTTGATGACGCACGTTCACATGTTCATGATGTAAATATAGAAAGTAACTCAAAATTATATAAAATAATTCAAGAAAATGAGATACAAGTCAATTCAATTCATCATCANGCAATAAACAAAATTGGTAATGACTTACAAATAACTGCTAAATCATCTGATGGTGTTATTGAGGGTGTAGAGGTCACAAATGGTTGGAATGCTATAGGAGTGCAATGGCATCCTGAAAACATGCTTGAAGATAATGTAAGCATAAAATTGTTTGAATGGCTAAATAGTTAAGCTACTGTCCAACAAAGTTAAGTTATCGTTTTCATAAATAAAAAAATTACTGTTGTAAGGGACACTCATTTCTATACCACTAATTTTGAGAAAATATATATTATTTAACACCTCATAACTTAACAACTTGTAATTATTGCCTTTTAATTCTTGCCCTATAAAAAAACCAGGCCAAGGTAATTTATTTTCATTAAGAAATGTATCAAGTAAGTCTCTATTAATTTTTACATCCATATTTCTTAAATTACTAATTGATTCAATCGTGTCATAAGATTTGAATTTTATTAAATTTCGATTTTTTAAATGTTTTTTAAATTCCTCAACAACAAAATTTACACCTTCAATTTGTAATGTAATTTCTTTTAAATCGAAATTGCGAAAAAAATATTCAATATTTATATATTGAAAACCTTTTAAGGAATGTGGTTTACCTAACTTACCTACAATAAAATAGTTTTGATTAGTCAATAAATTCTACAGAAGATTGTAAGCCTTCTTCATCCGCTGCAGCTTGTGCAACAGTTCTGATTGCTCTTGCGACTCTTCCTCTTTTACCAATGACTCTTCCCATATCATCTGGTGAAGTTCTAACCTCTATAGTTACATTTTCATCATCAGAGTCTGCAACATCAACTTTTACAGATTTAGTATCTTCTACAATCTGATTAACGATGTACTCAACAACATTTTTAACAATTGTACCTGAAGCCATTATTCTTCTTCCTTATCAGAAGATTCTTCAGAAGNTTCATTGTTATTTTCTTCGTCTAAATTTTCTTCTTGTTGTTTTTTATTAGCTTTTGAACTGCTTTTAATTTTTTCTTCAGGAGCTTGTGGTATGGAAACAACCTCTCCTTTAGTCGAACGCCATTGTGCCCATGCACCTGAAATTTCTAATATTTTTTGTGCCCTTTCAGAAGGTTGTGCTCCTTTATCTAACCAAGCAACAGCTTTGTCTACATCAATTTCAACCATAGAAGGGTTATGATGTGGATTGTAATAACCTAAATCTTCTATGAATTTGCCATCTCTTGGTGAACGAGAGTCAGCAACAATCACACGGAACGTTCTATTTTTTTTCTTACCTCTTTGAGCAAGTCTTATTCTTACAGGCATTAATTTCCTTTATTTAAATTGCAATACATAATCTTACATTAAGTGAGACATAAAATGTACATTAAATAGATTAACTTCTTCATAAAAATAACTAGAAAAGATTTAATGTTTTGCTAACCTAATTTTGATGCAAGTAATTGAAATTTCACATCCTTTAAAAGATCACTATCTAACAATAATTCGAGACAAGGAAACAGATTTCGAAAATTTTAGAGAATACTCCTCTAAATTGTCATATCTGCTTTTTATTGAAGGTACAAAAAACATATCAACAAAAGTAAAACCTATAGAGACTCCTTTAACCAGTATTGATGGTTTAGAAATTGAAAATGAGAATGTTGCTATTGCAGTTTTAAGAGCAGGTTTAGGTCTTGTTGATGGTGTCAAGAACCTACTACCTAGTACTTCATTTGGATACATCGGAGTTCAAAGAAATGAAGAGACAGCTACTCCTGAGTATTATTACGAGAATTTACCAAACTTAGAAAATAAAAATGTTTTTATTCTAGAACCTATGCTTGCTACTGGTGGTTCTCTTTCATTTGCAATAGACAAGGTCAAAGAACACAATCCTAAAAGCATAATTGCTTTAACAGTTATTTCTGCTCCAGAAGGTATTGAAAGATTGAAAAAGGAACACAGTGACATTACCTTAGTAACTGCAAAAATAGATGAAAAACTTAATGAGAATTGGTACATAGTTCCTGGACTAGGTGATATGGGAGACAGGCTTTTCGGAACAACCTAATGAAAAGATGTTTTCTTGTTGTAATAGATTCTTTAGGTGTTGGTGAAGCACCAGATGCAAAACAATATGGAGACGAAGGTGTAAATACACTTGGTAATGTCGCAAANCATGTTCAAGGTGTNGATTTACCCACTTTTGATAAATTAGGNTTTGGNAAGATTACTAATGTTTTAGGACTAGGNACTGAGCANNNNGCAACTGTTGNTAGGCTTTCTGAAGTATCTATAGGAAACGACTCAACCACNGGNCATTGGGAAATTGCAGGTTTAATNACAACANAGGANTTTNAAACATTTCCAGATGGATTTCCTCATGAACTTATNAGCAAGATNGAAGATGAAATTNNTTATAAATTTATTGGGAATATTCATGCTTCAGGTACTGAAATTATNAANGACCTTGGTGAACAACANATNCAAACCAAAGAACTNATTTTATACACATCTGGTGACTCAGTTTTTCAAATAGCTGCNCATGAAGANNTATGCAGTCTTGAAGAGCTTTATAGAATTTGTGAGATNTCTAGAAANCACTGTAATCANTACAANATAGGNAGNGTNATNGCTNGACCATTTAGAGGTCCTNTNAACGCTTTTGAACGAACTTATGATAGGAAAGATTATGGAATGAATCCACCTGGAGAAACACTACTAAGTTATGTATCAAAAAATAATTTAAAAACTTACGGAATAGGAAAGATTTCTGATTTGTTTGGTACTGAATTTCTTAGTAGTTATGTCCACACTGAAGGAGATCAAAATGGTATTGACTATTTGTTAAAAGAAGTTGAATCCGGAGATAATGATTTTACTTTTGTTAATTTAGTAGACCTAGATATGTTGTATGGTCACAGAGAAGATCCAGATGGTTATTACAAAGGTTTACAAATAATCGATAAAGGTGTAGAAAAAGTTATTGAATTATTAAACGAAAATGACTTGCTTATTTTAACTGGAGATCACGGTACAGATCCAACAGATGGAAAAACTGACCACTCAAGGGAATATGTTCCATTTGTTGCGTATAAAAATAATGGTAAAGCAAATTATATTGGCGATGTTGAAGGCTTTGCAAATATAGCCTCTACTATTTCAGAATTTTTTAATTTAGAAAATATATTCCCTGGTAAAAGCTTTTTAAATCAAATATAGATTATTAATCTGTAAACATATGATTGAAAAAATAAACGAAGCTAAAGACTTTATAAGTACTTTTACCAATAATAAAAACATAGATACGATGATTGTTTTAGGTTCGGGAATGGGGGGCTTTGAGGATAACTATGAACCATTAAGCCAAGTAGATTACTCAGATATTCCTAATTTTTTAACTCCATCAATTGAAGGACATGCCGGTAAATTGTCTTTAGTGTCCATTAATAATAAATTAACTGCAATTTTGTCAGGAAGAGCACATTATTATGAAGGATACCCTATCCAAGACCTCGTAATTCCTATTAGAGCTTTTTCATTGCTTGGTGTAAAAAACCTTGTACTAACAAATGCAGCTGGTGGTATATCAGACAAATATGTTCCGGGAGATATAATTTCAATCACAGACCATATAAATTTAACCGGAGATAATCCATTAATTGGCAAGAACCTTGATACATTTGGTCCAAGATTTCCAGATATGTCTGAAGTTTATAGTAGAAATTTCTTAAAACTTGCCGAAAAGGTATCAGAAAATCATTTTGAATTTAAGACAGGTATCTATGCATGGTTCACGGGACCATCGTACGAAACGCCCGCAGAAGTTCAATATGCAAAAAATATTGGAGCTGACTTAGTTGGGATGTCTACTGTTCCAGAAGCAATAGTTGCTAAACATGCTGGTATGGAAATCAGTGCTTTTTCTCTCGTTACAAATCTTGCAGCAGGAATAAGTAAAGATCCACTAAACCATGAAGAAGTTGTTGAAATTGCTGATAAGTCAAAACAAAAACTACAAGGGTTTATGAAGGAATTTTTATCTGAATTAAATTCAGATAATTAAAAACATAAATTAATATATAGATATGAAAATTGCAGTTTGTGCTAAACAAATTCCTGATCCAGCAAATGAAGTTACCTACAGTAATGGAACAATTGAAAGGCCTGAAGAACAAGTCTTAGATGATACCGACAGATATGGAATTGAAGTTGCTCTCCAGTTAAAAGAAAAATTTGATGCAGAAGTCACAATAATTTCAATGGGACCATCTGGAACACAGAAAGGTCTTCAACAAGCACTTCAAATGGGAGCAGACAAAGCTGTATTTGTTGATGACGAATCCTTAAAGGGTGCGAACTCATTAATGACTGCAAATGTTCTTAGTGAATTAGCAAAGTCTCTGTCGGCAGACATTGTAATATTTGGCACTGAGTCCACAGATGGTTATTCTGGCACGGTTCCACAGCAAGTTTCAAGATATCTTGACTTAGAATGTATTTCATATGTAAAAGCAGTTGAAATTAATGATAACGTTACTTTAACTAGACAGACTGTAGAAGGCTCTGAAAAATTAAATATGCCTGAAAAATGTGTTATATCTGTAACTGCAGGTGGGGTTGAACCAAGATACCCAAACTTTAAAGATATTATGGCAGCTAAGTCCAAACCAATAGAACAGGTTTCAATCAGTGACTTAACCATTAACACAACTCAGAATCTTGAATTCATAGATATTGAAACAGTCGAAAATTCTAAATCCGGTGAGAAAATTATTGATGAAGGTGAAGCCTATCAAGAAATTGTAAANAAATTGAAAGAGTTAAAAGTAATATGAAAACTTTAATAATTGGTGAAATTATAAACAACAACCTAAGTTCTGGAACTTTGGAAATATTAGGCAAAGCAAAGTCCTTAGATTTAGATGTTCAAGTTGTAACTGTCGGTAGTGATGAAAATCCATCAATCGGNCTTGATCTTTGTAAACAAACCTATCTCAAAAGGCAAAANAATTCATTAAATTTATCAAAAGCTGCAACAAAAATTTCTGAAATAATTAAAAATGAGGAAATCAGTTTAATTCTTGGATCTTCAACATACGTGTGTAGGGATTTAATTTCATTTTTGTCTGTAGATTTAAACAGTAGTCCAGTATCAAATGTTATTGATTTTGATGTCGCATCAGGAAATGTATCTACCGTCAATTCTATAAATGGTGGAGAAAGTTTATACAAAACAAAAATTAATTCAGATCAAGCACTATTACTAATAAGACCAAAAGCATTTGATCCTGTTGAGGTAAATTTTAATGACGATTTTGAAACTATTGACTTAGACGGCAGCGATTTAGAAGTTTTTGATATATTTATTGAAGAAAAATCTGGTCCACAGCTTGAAGATTCTAAAGTTGTCATATCAGCTGGTAGAGGCATGGTCGACAAAGAAAATTTAGAATTAATTGAAACTTTAGCTTCAAAATTGAATGCAGCTATTGGTGGTACTAGAGCAATAGTTGACGCTGGTTGGATGCCCTATTCACAACAAGTAGGACAAACAGGAAAAACTGTAAAGCCAGATGTATATATTGCATGTGGAATTTCTGGAGCAACTCAGCATCAAGTTGGTATGAAAGATTCAAAATTTGTGATAGCTATTAATAAGGATGAGGAAGCTCCTATTTTTCAATTAGCAGATTTAGGCATAGTCGGTGACACGCTAAGTGTTATACCTAAATTGAACGACAATATTTAATCTTTAAACTGAATTTTATTATTGTACGGGAGCACATCGTCGAATTTATATTTTTCAAAACTGTCCTTGTGAACAACAATTACATCCTCAACACCAAACTCTGACATTCGCTGCCTGGAAACACCACAAGGAAATATTGCTTCTTCATCTGCATCAATACATGCTACAGCTAATATATCAATTTTTGTTTCACCCTCTGAAATGGCTTTGAGTACAGCTACATCCTCTCCACAAACAGTTGCTGGATAGGATACATTTTCTATATTGCAACCTGTATATACATTTCCTGAATCTGTAATAAGTGCTGCTCCAACTCTAAAATTTGAATATGGTGCATAAGCTTTTTTTGCAGTATCTCTTGCTAATTGAGCTAATTCTTGATCGTTCATGATTTGTTTATCAATTCTTCAAAATCTGCTTTAGTTTTTGTAAACACTCTTGATCCAGAGCCTGGCTCCATAGTGACCCCATATAAAACATCACCAGCATGCATAGTCTGCTGTTGGTGTGTAACAATAATATATTGAGCATCTCCCTTTACATGCTTTAATAAGTTAATCATTCTATGTAAATTAGCATCATCGAGTGCAGCTTCAACTTCATCAAGTATATAAAAAGGGCTTGGGAATGACTTAAATATAGAGAACAAGAATGCTATTGCAGCTAAAGATCTTTCCCCACCAGATAATAAACTTAATTTCTTAACCTTTTTGCCTTTAGGTTGTACCGAAATATCAATTCCAGTTTCTAAAATATTTTCTTTATCTGTGAATGACAAAGATCCTTTTCCTCCAGGGAACAAAGTTTCAAATATTTCAGAAAAATGTACTGAAATTGAATTAAATGAAGACTCAATTCTAAATGATATTTCATTTTCAATTTCTTTAATATGTGAATTCAATTCTTTTTTGGCTAAATTTAAGTCTTCTATGTTTCCTGTTATTTCTTCATGTCTTGAATTTAAGGTTTCAAAATCTTCTTTAGCTAAATAATTTACTGTACCTANATTTTCTAATTGAGTTTCATAATTTTTTATTTCATTTTCTAAAGTATGTTGAATCAATCCATCAGTTTGGACATTAAAAAGACTTTCGTCATTCAAACCATAAATATTTTTTAATGTAGAAAAATGAGATGANGTAGAAACTTGATTTTCAGATAGTTTAATTACNACTGCGGTTTTTTCCTCTTTTATATCAAAATAATTTTTATTTAACTGTTCAATTTCTGAATCGATTTTCTGAATTTTTTTATTAGTATTTCCATACTTATCATCAAACTCTTCAGATTTTTGAGCTAATAAATTACTAGTTTTATTTGTAAATGTAATAAAGTCTTTTATTTCAGAAACAAGCTTTTNTAAATCTGATTTTGAAGTGGCATTTTTAGTAGATGAAATTTTTTCTTTTTCATTAAGAAATTCATTATTTTGTTCCGTAAGATTTTTGATTCTTTCTTGAGAAGTAACTAATTGGTTAGAAATTGAAGTTATTTGATTTTCTAAATTTTCAATCTGTTTTTCTAAATCAATCTTCTGATTATTTATATCAATTTTGAACTCTTCATTTTGATTAATTCCAGAAAGCAATACTTCTTTTTGACTTAATTCTCTTTCCATAGATTCATTCTTAGAAGTTATTTGATCTATTTTTTCTTTTGATGAGTTAAATTCCCTATTCAAGATATTTTGATGAAAAGTAACATATTCATCTTTNGAATGAGTATTAAATTCAGTGCTTTTAATATCATTATTAAATTTCTGTAAAAGGTCTTCTGAATTTTTAACATCGCTCTCCCACTTACTAAGTTCAAGATTTAGTACTCCTAAATCTTGTGATGTTTCAGATATGTTCTTTTGTAATGACTTAATTTCATTTTCTAGCAAAGCTTCATTTACTTCTTTTGATGCAGAAGACTTCTTAATAACAGACTCGAGTTGAGTTTTTAAATCATCATAAGTTGATTGAAGATTCTTTAATGAATATTGTTTAGACACCAACTGATTAGAAAGCATATTTATTTGATCTGAATTTTGATCTATTTTTTTTGAAATTTTATTAATTTGCTCTATATTCCTAAAATCTTCACGTTCTAAATTATCTTTTCTTTCATTTGCCACTTGAGCAATTGATCTTAATTGTTCAGTAACATTGTTAATTTTTGAAGAATATTCTTTGAATGTAGAGCCAATGGAAACTCCATCGCCAAGTTCATTATTTATTCTAAGTTTTTCTTTTTTCAAATTTTCAACTTTTAACTCAATAGAATCAATTGAATTTGAAAGTTCATTTTCTTTAATTTTTAAATCTTCATATTCATTTTGAAATTTTCTATAAAGCAAAGTATGTAGTTTTATATTTCTATCTTTTAATTGATTTGTTACATCTTCATGAAGCCTTGCCTGCTCAGCTTGTTCCTGTAGAGGCTTCAGTTGTTTTCTAATCTCACGTAAAACATCTTTAGCTCTTTTGATTTCTTTATCACCAGATTCAATTCTCTTAAGCGCTTTTTCTTTTTTCGACCTTAAAGGTAAAATTCCTGAAGCTTCTTCAATTGTTAATCTGTGATCCTCAGGCTTTGAATTCAATATTTCAGCGATTTGACCTTGTGAAATTATGATATGTTGCTGTTTACCTATACCTACGTCACTTAAAAACTCTTGAATATCTAACAATCTGCAATTTAAGCCATTCATAAAGTATTCAGAAGTACCATCTCTAAACAGTTTTCTTCCTATNGAAATTTCACTATTTCCNTTAAATTTTTGTTCATCAACTTCGAAATTTAAATAGACNTCAGCAAATCCTTTTTCTGATAATTTTTCAGTACCAGCAAATATCACATCTTCCATCTTGTTAGTTCTAAGAGTAGCGGGGCTTTGGGTTCCCAATACCCAAGATATTGCATCTACTACATTTGACTTGCCAGAACCATTAGGTCCAACAATAACATTTACTTCGTCTGATAATTGAATAGTTGTCTTTTCTGCAAAAGACTTGAACCCATTAATATCTAATGATTTTAAATACATTTATTACCCTGTTGTTACTTATATATTAGTAATAATTGGATTAAATTTCTTATTTTTGAATTTTTTTTAAACTACTTCTATTTCTACAGCACGCGTATTTTGCCTGTTAGATGTGTATATATTATCAAGATATTCAAAAGGCTTTTTATTTATCCAGCCATTTGAATATAAAAAATAAGACGCAGCCAAATCTACTCCTCTTTTGCTACCGTCTGTACAGTTAAATATAAAGGATTCGCTATTATCAGTAACAAACAATACTCCTTCTGCACCTGATTTTGCTAAAAGTTTTCGTTCTGAATTTATTATTATATTTGTATCCGTTCTATTTTCGCCACCTATTATTTCTGGATGAGCTAAATAAGCTTGAAATACTTTATTCCAAGATTCAGCACTTCGAGTTTTTTGCATAAATTTTATAGAGTTTAAAAAATTTGTTACATTTAAATTTATTGCTGGCAGACCACATCCATCAATACCAAATCCAATATCTTCATTTTCAAATATTTCGATAAAGTACTGCTTTGTGATTTCTTGGGTTTTATGANTTAANTCATAGTAATTACTGCTATCAACAGATAATAATTTAGAAAATATCAACATTGATAAATGCTTGCCAGAACAATTGTTGTGCAACTTNGTNTATTTCTCACCTAAAANTANCAAATTATCTGCAGTTTCATCATGAAAAGGTCGCTGAGGCCCACAAATTATGTTATNTAAATCAACTTTAAATTTTTTTGCTGTTTCTCTTAATANTTCTANATGCTCAACTTGACCAGAATGTGATGCTGCAAACAATGCTATCTCTTCAGAAGTAAANTCAATATTTTGATTTGNTGCCTCNAGCAATAAAGGNATCACTTGCATTGGTTTGACTGAAGACCTAGGAAAAAAATAATCGTCATATTGTTTTTTGTTTGAGTAAAGATTTACTNCATGANAAGACTCTATAGAACCATCCCTATATAAATTAACTGTTAATTTANTATCTTCTGACATTTTTNACACACATAAGTAGCTCTAGAATCTATAAATATNTTATCAATTTTATTTGAACATGAAAAACACTTATCTTTTGCATAAATATACAAATTATTTTGGTTGTTACCATATACACCTTGTGGTANAACATAAGTCATATCACTTAAGGTTGTTCCATTNTTTTTAATAGCCTTTTTTAAAACTTTCTTTGTATATGAAAATATATCGTTCCAATTTGTGTCTTGTAATTTAAAAGATAATGAATGTGGATGAATGCCAGCAAGAAATAAAATTTCATTGACATAAATATTTCCAAGTCCGCTTATATTTTTTTGATTTAGCAAGAATTTTTTAATACTCGTCGAACTTTTTTTTGCTTTATTCATTACAAAGATTTTATCTAGTTTTGACAATGAAAGTGCGTCTGGACCTANNATGGAAAATTGTTTATTTGCTAGATCATTTTTAAGAATCTTTATATATCCAAACTTTCGAATATCATCATAAAGCAAAACGTCTTCATCAAAAAAAAATATACCNTGTGTATGTTTATTTTTTAAACCATTTAGATCTAATCTTCCACTCATTCCTAAATGAAAAAAAATAGAATTGTTTTTAAAGTTAAATTGTAAAATCTTTCCTTTTCTATATATCTCAAGCAAAACTCCTAAGTTTCTAGGATTGACAGTGTTAAATCTATTTATTCGTTGATCAAATATTTTATATTTTTGTAATTTCTGATTTATTAAAGAATTTTTTANAACCCTTCGTATAGATTCAACTTCGGGTAATTCAGGCATCTAATTTAACATCAGCATGGCCAATTATTGCTGTAGATATCTTTGATAATAGACTTAAACTTGCTAAAAAGTTTGGCGCTACTCATATAATTAATTCTCAAAAAGAGGATCTAGAACTTGCTGTAAATAAAATTATTAAGGAAAAATCTCTCGATGTTTTTATTGATAATACTGGAATTCCTGAAATTATTGAAAAAGGTTATGAATTAATTAATAGTAAAGGAAGAGTGATACTAGTAGGAGTACCGCCCAAAGATTCAAATATAAAGATTTACTCATTGCCATTACATTTTGGGAAAATAATATTAGGTTCTCATGGAGGAGAATGTGTCCCTGGATTAGATATTCCAAGATATTTGAAACTTTTAACCAATAAAAAAATTAATTTTGAAGGATTAATAACTAGTCGCTTTTCACTCAATGATATAAATATTGCTATTAATACTATGAGGTCAGGTTCATCATCTGGAAGAATAATGATTGATTTATGAATATCCCAATTTTTACGATTGAAAATTTTCCTATTATTAAGGAAACTGTTCTTGCTTATGGACATTTTAATTCAGTCCATCCTGGACATATAAGGTATTTAAAAAATGCAGCCTCTCGAGGTAAGTCTCTAATTGTTGCAGTTCTGCCTGATACAAATAAAGGAAAAAATAGAGAATATAAATTTACTCAGAAGGAAAGAGCAGAAGGACTGGCATCGATAAATATGATTGATGGTATTCTTTTATTAGAAGATAAAAAATACTCCCTTGTTAATGCGATAAATGTAATTAACCCAGGCTTCTTAGTCTTAGGAACTGAATTTGAAGATAGTAAGGACCCAGAAATTATTGAAGCTATAAGAGTTATGAAAAAAAAGGGCCTTAAAGTGCAATTTCATGCTGGTGAAGTTCAATATGCCAGTACTGAATTATTAGAAAATTCTGAAAGTTATTTACAAAAAAATAATAAAATAAAATTTAAGATAGCTTGTAAAAAACAAAATATTAATAAAAAAGAATTAATAAATTTTATAGATTCTTGGAGTAAGACAAAGTTACTAGTTATTGGTGATTCGATTTTAGATCAATATGCTGGATGTGAGGCTTTGGGTATGAGTGCAGAAGCACNAGTACTCGTTGTAAGGGAGCTACAAAAAAAGGACTTTATTGGAGGTGCGTCAATAGTCGCATCACATATTAAATCTTTAGGTGCCGAATGCGAATTCTTATCAGTGATTGGGAGGGATGCTGAAGGACAGATTATCAAAAAAGAACTCTCAGATAAAGGAATTCTATGTGAATTTATTGAAGATGATTCGAGACCAACAACTTTTAAAAAAAGATATATAGTTGAAAATCAGAAGTTGTTCAGAGTTAGTAGATTAAATGATCATTTTTTAAATAAAACAATCGAAGAAAAATTTATTGAAAAACTTGAAAAATTAGCTCCTAATGTTAATGGGATAGTAGTATCAGATTTTGTTTATGGTGTTATTACTCCCAAAATAATAATGAAAGTCGTTGAACTTTCAAATAAATATAATTTTAAGATATTTGCTGATACTCAATGTAGTAGTCAAATAGGTTTAATCACTAAATTTAAAAACTTCACATTATTGTGTCCGAATGAAAAAGAAGCTCGTATCGCTCTACAAGATAAGGAATCGGGTTTAGAAAGTTTAAGCAAAAATTTAATATCAGAGACAGGCAGCGAAATGTTAATCATGAAATTAGGGGCTCAAGGTTTTGTAGCATTTGATCCGAATTTTGAAGGAATCTCAAGTCAATCTTTCCCAGCATTGTCTTCAAATCCAGTAGATGTTTCTGGAGCAGGAGATTCTCTTTTGGCAATTATGGCTACTGCGTTAAGCACTGATAGGAAGTTTATGACCGCAGCTGCATTAGGTTGTTGTATGTCTGCAATAGCAGTTGAAAATATGGGGAATAAGCCTATATATGCTTCACAATTAAAAGAATTTATAGCAGATCTATTTTGATATTTAAAGTTTGTAATTTTACCTTTTTTGGAATAATAAAAGTCTTGGCTTATTAAATTTCTTTCGAAAACTTTAAAATTTAATTAATTTGTTTTTTTTATAAATATAAATTTCATAGAAATTCTAAAAAAGCTTTTTCAAAATCACATATATTAAAGAAACAAACACTTGGATTGAGGAAATTATGACTTACTATAAAAATTGATTTTATTTAATATAAAATGAACATACTTGTTACAGGTGGATCTGGA